>Ga0172380_10003983_pt1 | contig 19569 bp, 22 predicted proteins | sample Leawe162metaG_FD_119747 | JGI IMG/M metagenome (GOLD analysis project Ga0172380, IMG submission 119747) | Leachate microbial communities from a municipal landfill in Southern Ontario, Canada - Leachate well 162 metaG | ecosystem: Engineered > Solid waste > Landfill > Unclassified | place... | reverse complement strand
GCGGATCGTCATCGTTGTCACTACGTGAAAGTGAAGGTAGCCGTGTTGCGCCGGCCTGACGGGCGGTTGGCAATCCAGCATGGGCCACGCAAACTGGCTGAGTACGATGCTGGAGGGCGTTTGCTAGAACAGGAATTGAAAAAAGGGGTTGCGTAAGTCCGCCGCGACCACACCGTGGCGGGGGCGTCCTCGCCATGGAAAAAGCGGACAATTCATTTGCTACAAAACCGGACAAATCTATTTGTTGCTAACACGATTTTTATCGACGAATTCCCAATAAAACCCCATCTTAAAGGGGGTGGGCGAAGGCTTGCCATGCCACACTCACCCCAACGCCTGCCGATACTCGTGCTTGAAATGCCGAAACGAGCTATCCAGCAATTGCACTACGCCGCTGATCAGGTGGCAGCGGCCGGTGCCGGGTAGCATGGCGCAGAGGTTTTCCAGGGTGGCCAGGTCGGTTGGGGTGCCGCGTCCGGTGTCGATGCGGTCGAGCAGGAGGCTCATGGTGGCGGTGCCGGTTTTGCAGGACATGCATTGGCCGCAGGAGGAGTGGGCGAAGAAGCGCATGTATTCGGCGACGCGCTTGACGATGCCGGTGCCTTCGGAGATGACGATCATCGCACCGGTGCCGAGGCTTGCGCCGCGCGCGCGCAGGGAGTCGAAATCCAGCATGACGTCCAGGTCGTCGGCGGGCAGCAGGGTGCAGGAGGGGCCGCCGGTGAACACTGCCTTGAGCGGTTTGCCCGAGAGCAGGCCGCCGCCGTGGACGTAGATGAGTTCGCGTAGCGTCGTGCCCATGGGGAGTTCGTAGACAGCCGGGTAGAGCACGTCGCCGCTCAGGGAATAGAGTTTGGTGCCGGCGCCGGGTGCTTTGCCGAGGGCGCGGAACCAGTCCGCGCCGTGCAGCACGATGTGCGACACTTGCGCCAGGGTTTCCACGTTGTTGATTAGGGTGGGGCAGCCATGCACGCCCACTTGCGCCGGATAGGGCGGTTTGCCGCGTGGGAAAGGGAATTTGCCTTCTATCCATTCCATTGCCGCCGTTTCCTCGCCGCCGATGTAGTGCCCGGAACCGGGTAGTAGCGTGAGCGTCAGCGGCCTGCCCAGCGCGGACGAGGCAAAAGCGAGCAGTTCCGATGCATGCCATTGTGCTATCGCCGTTTTCAGCGCCGCCAGGGAGAGGGTGAGGTCGGGGTTGACGTAAAACACGACGCGGTTTGCGCCGACCGCAAGGGCTGCCAGCAGCGCGCCTTCGATCACCTGGTGCGGGGTTTCTTCCAGTAGCAGCCGGTCTTTGTAGGTGCCCGGTTCGTCTTCGTTGCCGTTCACTACCAGGTATTTGTCCGGCCTGGGCGTCTCACTGGCGACCGCCTCCCACTTGCGCGACACCGGGAAGCCGCTGCCGCCTAAGCCGCGCAGGTCGGCTTGGCGCACCGCTTCGCGCACTGCCGCCGGGTCGAACGCGGCGCGCTCCAAAGCTTGGCCGCCACCCGCCGCGCGCCAGCGTTCCATGTCGGCGCCTACGCGTCGGTCGGGGTGTAGCAGGAGTGTGTTTAACGATTCCATATGCCCTTCGCTGCGTAGTCCGGCAGGATTTGCGGCGCTTCCTGGGTGAGCGGGATGCCGACCAGGGTGAGGTCGCGCCGGGCGCGGTTCACGTGTTCCAGCGTCACTTTTCGGGGTCCCCGGTCGCGCGGGGCGGTGGCGGCCACGCCGGCGCGCCGCCCGAAGCTGATGATTTCCAGCAGCGCATTGCCCATGATGCGGTTGCGCCCGTGGATGCCGCCCGCCACTTCGCCGACCGAGTAGAGGCCGGGCACTGTGGTTGCGCCGTTCGCGTCGATCACCACGCCGCCGTTCTGGTAGTGCAGGGTGGGATGGATCAGCAAGGGGTCTACGCGCGGGTCCATGCCCGACGCCTGGAAACGCGCCAGCAGCTTGGGAAACTGGCGCTCCAGCAGGCCGGGCTGGGAGCGTTCCAGGCGGGGCGTGTCCAGCCACACGCCGACGCGCCCATCGTCGACGCGGATGCCGCGCCCTTCCCGGCATTCGCGCAGGATCGCGGCGCTCACGATGTCGCGCGGCAGCAGTTCATCAACGAAGCGCTGCCCCTGGGCATTCAGCATTTGCGCTCCGGCGGCGCGCACGCCTTCGGTCACCAGCTTGCCGGACAGGTGCTGCGGATATACTAGCCCGGTGGGGTGGTATTGGAAGGAATCCAGGTCGCGCAGGCGCGCGCCGATGCGGTAGGCCAGCACCAGGCCGTCGCCGGTTGCGCCCAGGTGGTTGGAGGTGGGGAATCCGTTCAGGTGCAGCCGCCCCAAGCCGCCGGTGGCAAGGATCACGGAAGGCGTATGCACCATGCGGAAACGCCCGTCGGCCAAGGATTTGAACACGGCGCCCACGCATTTGCGCCCATGTTCGTTGGACAGCAGTTCCACGGCGGGGCTGTGCTCCCAGACTTCGATGGAGCGGTGCTGGATTACGGATTCGCGCAGCACGCGCATCATTTCCAGCCCGGTGTAGTCGCGGCAATGCACGATGCGCGCGGCGCTCATGCCGCCGGCCTTGCGCGTGTGCAGGTCGCCGCTGGGGGTTTGTTCGAATTGCATGCCTTCGCGGATCAGCCAGCGAATCACGTCCGGGCCGTCTTCCGCCATTGCGCTCACCAACGCCGGGTTGCCGATGTCGTGGCCACCGCGTAGCGTATCCTGAATGTGGCGCTGGATCGAGTCGTCCGGTTCGATGGCGACCTGGATGCCGCCTTCCGCCATGACGGTGTTGCTGTCCCCCAGGCGCAGCTTGGTGACCAGCAGCACGCGCGCACCGCGCTCGGCAGCCGCCAGCGCCGCCGCGCACCCCGCGCCGCCGCCGCCGATAATCAGCACGTCGGTGTCGGTTACGGGCGCACCGGCCAGGTCGGCTTCGTCGATGATCGCCTCGGCTTGCAGCAGTGCGGCCAGTTCGCGCTGGCAGTTGTCGCCCGCGTTGGCGCCCACGGCAAGCCTTGCCATGCTGCTGCTCACGTAGTCGGGATGAAAGGCGTTGAGCAGCGCGCCCGAATCGGCGAGCACCGGCGGCGGCGCGATGTCCGCATCGGGGCTGTAGAGGGCGCGGGCTTGCGCCAGCGGCATCGCGTTATTCATGGCAACCATTCGAGGTGCATGCCCAGGATAAATTTGTTCTTAGAGAACATGTAGGGTGGATAAGCGCGAGCCGCATCCACCTTTCTGTGCCGGCCACCGGATGCACACAAGTCAAATCAAGCCGCTCATGCTTCGACAAGCTCAGCACGAACGGCTTGATTTGACTTGTGTGCATCCGGTAGCTTGGATTTTTAATCCGTTCATCCTTCGCCCTTCGGCGAAGCTCAGGGCTGGACAGGCTCAGGACGAACGGATTAAAAATCAGTGGGTTGGGGAATATATGCATCCGGCGGCCCAGCAGCGGGAGAAGGGAGGAATAACCACTATTCATGTTCATCATGGGCGGCGCCCGTAAGTGCGATTTTCTCTTTACGCTGTTCTTCCAGCCGGTAGATGAGGTTGGGCGGGCGCAAATGGAAATGCGCGGTGATCCGCCGGCAGAATAGCCCCACGTGCGCCGGCGCGATCAGTTCCGGGCAGGCGCTGTCGCATAGTTCGCACATCACGCATTCCAGGAATTCTTCCCCGGCATCGCGGAAATGGCCGGCTGCTGCCAGCGCAATCGCGCCTTCGACATCGATGCCCTTGGGACAGGAACGCACGCAGCCATGGCAATGGCGGCAATGGGAGGCTTCGGGAAATATTTCGTGGAAACGCGCCTGGATGTTCCAGCCGTCGGTGAAGCTGCCGATCTCGTAGTGGTGCAACGGCGGCACTTGGGGCGGCAGGAATACGGCCTCGATGCCGTCCTCGGCGAAAGTCTGGCAGGCGAGGTTCACCGTCACCGTCTTGCCGCGCCGCAGCAGCACGCGGCACGAGCCGCACACGCTTTCGAGACAGCTCACCGCCGTCACGCGCGGCACGCCGCCATGCCACGCAGCCTCGACCAATGTCATGGATGCGGATGCCGTGACGGGCACGCCGTTGATAGTCAGGTTGATGGTTGGTTGGTTGGTTGTCATTGGGTGAACGGTAAATGGGGAATGGGTGATGGGGAATGGGTGATTAAAACCTTGCGACCATCACCCTTTACCCATTACTCATCACCCATCACCCGATCCTCACGGACGTGAAAGATCGATGATCTTTCTCAGGTCGTAATCCGGGCTTCCGCCCACATGTTCCACCAGTGCTGCCATGCGCTCGTCCAGCGTGGGGCGCGCGTTCTTGTAGAGCAGCCCGGTAGGCATACGTCCCTCGCGTAGCGCCATGTTGACTACATGCATCGCGGCATCCCGGTCGGTCACGTCGTGCTCGTTGACGGCGTCGTTAACCACGCCTTTGAAGTACGCTGCGGTATCGATCTGGTTGAAGGTCGGGCACTGCGAGAGCACGTTGATGAAGGAAAAGCCCTTGTGCTCCATGCCGTCCTTGATGAGTTGCGTGACCATTCTGACGTTGCCGGCGAACGCCTGTCCCACGTAGCTGGCGCCGTAGGTGAGCATGTACAGCACCGGGTCCATCGGGTCGTCCACGCCGCCGTAGGGCGTGGTGTAGGCTTTCATTTCCTTGCGCGAGGAAGGCGACACCTGCCCCTTGGTCAGCCCGTAAATGTGGTTGTCCATCAGCACGTAGGTCATGTTGATGTTCTTGCGCGCCAAGTGCGGCATATGGCCGCCGCCGATGGAAAATCCGTCGCCGTCGCCGCCCGTGACCACGACCGCCAAGTCGGGGCGCGCCAGTTGCACGCCGGTCGCCACTGCGCCGGCGCGACCGTGCAGCGTGTGCATCTTGTAGGAATGCACGAAATATGGCAAACGCGAGGAACAGCCGATGCCGGAAACGTTCACCAGATAGTTGGGATCGACGCCGAGTTCCGACAGCGCGCGCAGCAAGCCGGTCAGCACGCCGTGGTGGCCGCAACCGCCGCACCACACCACGGGGATGTCGCTTTTGTATTCCTTGGCCTTGAGTTCGACCTTGTGCAGGTGTTTCTGGGCGGTGTTCATGCCAGCATCTCCTTGATCTTGCAGACTATCATGTCGGGCGTGAAGGGCAGCCCGCCGCATATAGTGTAGGACTCGGGGCGGAGCCGAGTTTCCGCGCGCACGAAATGAGCGAGTTGCCCCAGGTAATTGACCTCGGGCAGCAACAGCCGGTTGCAGGAAGCGCCGAACTGTTCGAACTGCTCGACCGGCAAGGGCCACAACAGTTTGGGATAGAAGCCTTTGACCCGTAAGCCTTCGGCGCGCAAACGCTGCAAGGCCTCGCGCACCACACCTATGGTGCTGCCCCAAGCGATGACGCCGAACTCGGCCTCGCCTTCCCCGTCAACTTCCACCGCCGGGAAATCGTCGATGGCGCGCTTCAACTTGCCGAAACGCTTGGCCTGCATGGCCTCGTGGTTGGCCGATGTGTAGTTGGGCGCGCCCGCCTCGTCGTGCTCCAGGCCGGTGGCAATATGCATGCCGCCGTGCGTGCCGGGATCGACCATGGGCGAAATGCCGTCTGCGGTGTGCGCGTAGCGCCGGTATTCGCCCTCGCCGTCCCAGCGCTTGCGTTCCACGCGGGAATAGCCGTCCGGGTTCGGGTAAGGCACGTTCTGGGTCGAGAATGCCAGGGAGCTGTCGGAAAGCAGCAACACCGGGCATTGGTATTTCTCGGAAAGGTTGAAGGCGTCCACCGTCAGATCGATGCAGTCCTGCACGTTTTCCGCCGACAGCACGATGCGCCCGGCGTCGCCATGGGAGCCGTGTATCGCCAGGAACAAGTCCGATTGCTCGTGCTTAGTGGGCAAGCCCGTGGAGGGGCCGCCGCGCTGCACGTCCACCACTACGCACGGGGTCTCGCTCATGAAGGCCATGCCCAGCATTTCGCTCATCAGCGCGAGTCCCGGGCCGGAAGTGGCGGTCATGGATTTCTTACCGGCATAGGATGCCCCCACTACTTGGGAGATGGAGGCGATCTCGTCTTCCGCCTGGATCAGGGTGCCGCCGAGCTTGGGCAGATGCTTGGACACATATTGCGCGACTTCGGTCGCCGGGGTGATGGGGTACGCGGAAAAGAAGTCCAACCCGGCGATCAGCGCGCCCAGCCCGACGGCATGGTTGCCCGACATCACGATCTGGTCGCGCTTGGTTTCGGGCGCCGCGACGGTGTAGGGATCGGTCTTCTCCAGCGCTGCGGCCAGCGCCACCCCGCGTTCGAACGCCGCCAGGTTGGCTTGCGCCACGGCTTCGCCCTTGCGCGAGAATTTGGCGGAAAACACCTCGCGCAAAGCGGCTTCGGGAATGCCGAACAGGCGCGACAACGCGCCCAGCGCCACCATGTTTTTGGCGCGCGGGCTGTTCAGTTCGCGCGCCGTCAGGGTCATCGGAATCGGATAGGCATGCACGCCATGCGGAATGTCCGGTTCGAAGTTGCCACCTGGGCTATCATAGACAAAAACGCTACCCGGTTTGAGGCGCTCGCGGTTCAAGTCGAATGCCTCGCCGTTAAACGCGCACAGCACGTCGAAGGTATCGCCCTGGTTGAAAATCGGGTGCGGTCCGGTGCGCAACTGGTACATCGCGTACCCACCCCGGATTTCCGCCGGAAAAGTCTTGAAGGTATAGACTTCCAGCCCCGCGCGCGCGCAGGACTGGGTGATGAAGTCGCCGGTGGAAATAATGCCCTCGCCGCCTTCGCCGGCGATACGAATAATCAAATCGCTCTTGGTCACATCCTGCATATCCTGGTCCTTTTTTAGGTAATTTCCGGTAATAAAAAGACCAGCCGGTTGGGCTATTTATTATCGGAAATCACCTTACATCATTTCGGGAGAAAACGCCGAACATTAGACACTACACCGCCGATATGGTGAAGTGAAAATCTTTAAGAATCGGTCTTCAATGCATCATGGGTCTATAATATAGACGAATTCTAATATTGCAATGCATTAAAACATATATTCTACATAAAAATATCGCACATTTCGCTTATTTTTCCTTCTCCATGCGCCACGCCACCAGCAGCCAGGCCGCCAACGCGCAGGCGGCGGCGATGCTGAAGGTGAACGTCGGCCCCAGGGTGTCCCAGATCGCGCCGGCATACAGCCCGCCCAACGTGCCGCCTGCGCCAAAGGTGAAACTGTTGTAGAGCGCCTGACCGCGCGACTGGTGCTTGCCGCGAAAAAAGCGATGCACCATCTCCACCGCAGCCGCATGATACACGCCGAAGGTGATTGCATGGAGCATTTGCGCGACCAGCAGCACGGCCATCCATCCCACGCCCCAGCCTATCATCAGGAAGCGCAGCACCGCGCAGGCAAAGCTCGTCAGCAACATCTGGCGTAGCGTAAAGCGGCGCGTGAGCAGGGGCATCCACAGGAATATGCCGATCTCCATCAACACCCCGAGCGACCACAGCAGCCCCACGCTGCTTTTGCTGTAGCCGTGATCGACCAGATAAATCGAGTAAAAAGTGTAATACGGCCCGTGCGCCACCGCCATCAGGAAGCCGCCCAGGAAAAACGCCAGCACCGCCGGACGGCGCAACACATGCCATAGCGGCAAGTGGTCGCTGTCGTGGGAAACGACGGCGGCTTCGGGAATATAGCGGGAAAGCACCACCAACCCGGCCATGACGCCTAAAATCACCCACAGCAGGATGCGTATCGGGTTGAAATCGAGGATATAGCCCAACCCGATCACCGCGACAATGAAGCCGACCGAACCCCACAGGCGAATGCGCCCATACCCGGCGGTATGGTCGCCCAAATGGCTCAAGGTGATGGCTTCCACCAGCGGCAGAGACGCGCTCCAGAATATGCTCAGCAGCGACATGACGAAAAACAGCCACCAGAAGCCGTCGCCGAAGAACACCCCGAGAAAGCTCACCAGACTCAAAAATACAGCAATCCGCATGATAAACACGCGCCGCCCGAGGTGATCCGCCAGCCAGCCCCACAGATTGGGCGCGAAAATGCGCATCACCTGGAATAGCGACATCAACACGCCAATTTCGAACGCGTTGAATTCCAGCGACTTGAGATACAGCCCCCAGTACGGCGCCGTCGCTCCGATGAAGGCGAAATAGAAGAAATAGAAGCCGGACAGGCGCCAGTAGGGGAGGGGTTGCATCGGGAGGATTCTACCAGAGCAGGGAATTGCCGGGGCTGGGTCTTGACGACATTGCCTCAAATTGGACTTGATGGTTATACGCTTAAAGAGTACATTCAGCTCATGTTCACGTTCCTCGAATTGGCGCCTTTCAGTGTTGTCCGGGAAAAATATTTGGATGATAGGGACTTTGCCGCCTTGCAAAATTTCTTGATCAAATATCCAGAGGCGGGAGATGTGATTCCCGGTTCGGGCGGTTGCCGCAAATTGCGTTACGCTTTGGAAGGAAGAGGCAAGCGTGGAGGAGCGCGGGTAATCTACTTTCTGCAACTCGCCAATGGCCGGATTGTTCTGGTAACGATGTACGCCAAGAATGTGCGGGAAAACATTGATCCCGCCTTGCTGAAATGTTTGAAGGAGTTATTTGAAAATGAGTAAATTATCCGACCAGGAATTGGCCGCATGGGAAAAAAATCGCGACTTGAACGCGGAGCTCCTGGAGGCGGTCAGCCAGATGAAATGTGACTCATGGATGCGTAAAACCGATTTTTTTCCACAACCCGACGGCACTATGCGCCGCCTAGTGACCCGTAACGACGGCACGGTGGAGAAAGACGAAATCATCCCCAAGATGATTTCCGGGAATAAATATCCCAGATTGCGCAGGAGTTTTGTTCATCCACCAAGCATAAAAATGGGCGCATAGCCGGGCTATATAACTGGGCGCGAAAATGCGCATCACCTGGAATAGCGACATCAACACGCCAATTTCGAACGCGTTGAATTCCAGCGACTTGAGATACAGCCCCCAGTACGGCGCCGTCGCCCCGATGAAGGCGAAATAGAAGAAATAGAAGCCGGACAGGCGCTAGTCAAGGGAGGTTGCGCACTCAGAGCCTTTCCCATGGAGCCACAGCGCCGTCTATCAAGTGAAACAAGGGATGGAGTTGCGGCATTTCAGTCGCCCTTTGATTCACCAGTTCAGCCAGTTTCGCCGGGTTGCGCAAGGTTAGCTTGCGCCGCAAGTGCTCCAGTTCAAAAGTCAATTGTCCGCTGGTAGCCGCGATTTGTTCAGGCTGGCGTACTGCCGCGATTTTGCCGCCATCGAAGCGATAACCGCGCCGTTCGGCTTCGGCATGAACCTCAACGAGATAGGAGGCGATACCGGCCATGGGATCAACCAGTTCGCGGAAGCGCGCCAGTTGCGGATGATGGCGGTAGCCTCGGGTTTCTCCGCGCAAGACTTTCTGCGCCAGCAAGGCTTCGCGCCACAACGCGAGCAATCCCATGCGATCAAGATAGCGTGGATGCAATGTCCATAGTCTCACGGCGACAGGAATTCGACATCCCGATAAGCCTCTTCGACCGGGAAAGTCAGATTCAGGCTGTGCAGGACAACCGACTCCCCGACGCCGTAGGGGTGCAAAATCCAATCTTTCCCCTCGCCACGGCGGTAGCTGTCGATACCCATTTGCCCGGCATTCACCAGCACATATTCCTGCAAACTTGGCAATTGGCGGTAGGCGGCGAATTTCCTGTTATGGTCGTAAAGCGCGGTGGAGGGAGGCAGGATTTCGACCACCAGCAACGGTTCATTCATCACGGAACGGCTCTGGCGGTCTGTTTCCGAGCAGGTCACCATCAGGTCTGGATAGAAATAGCAGTTTGCCGCTTCCACCCGCAGCTTGATGTCGATGGCAAAAACCCGGCAGGGTCCGCCGCGCAAATGCTCGCGTATCAGGGAAAGCAGATTGATGTTGATGAGATTGTGGGTGGAAGCCGCCCCGGTCATCGCGAAAATTTCACCATCGACATATTCATGCCGTTCCTCGGAAGCCGTTTCCATTTCCAGGTAAGTTTCGGGCGAAATCCATGCTTCTTTTTTCAATGCGTATCCCATGATGTTTACCCCCGTTATGCAGTCAAATCAACATCCAGATAAGCGGCTTCAACCGGGAAAGTCAGATCCAGGCTGTGCAGAACAACCGATTCCTCCGCGCCGTAGGGACGCAGTATCCACTCGTCCCTCTCGTTGCGACGGTAGCAGTCGATGCCCATCCGCGCGGCGTCCACCAGCACGTATTCCTGCAAGCTCGGTAATTGGCGGTAGGCGGCGAATTTGTTGTTGTAGTCGAAAAGCGTGGTGGAGGGCGACAGGATTTCGACCACCAACATAGGTTCATTCATCACGTAACGGCTTTGGCGGTCGATTTCCGAGCAGGTCACCATCAGGTCGGGATAGAAATAGCAGTTCGCCGCTTCCACCCGCAATTTGATGTCGGACATGAATACTTGGCAAGGTTTGCCGCGCAAGTGGGCACGAAAAGCCATGTAGAGATTGCCGGCTATAAGGTTGTGCGGCGAACTCGCGCCGCTCATCGCAAAAATCTCGCCATCGACATACTCATGCCGTTCCTCCGAGGTCATTTCCATTTCCAGATAAGCTTCGGGCGAAATCCGGTTTTTTAATGCATATCCCATGTGCTTTACCCCCTTAACACCGTATCGGCGATCTTCGGCGTCGCGCATATCACATCGCCGCACTGGGCGCGATGGCGTAGAGCGTGGTCGATCAAGGTAAGCGCCAGCATCGCCTCGGCGATAGGCGTAGCGCGGATGCCGACACAGGGGTCGTGCCGCCCCTCGGTGGACACCATGATGGGGTTGCCCGCCTGGTCGATGGAATTGCGCGCGATGCGTATGCTGGAGGTCGGCTTGATGGCAATATTCACCACAATGTCCTGCCCGCTGGAAATGCCGCCGAGTATCCCGCCGGCATGGTTGGAAAGAAACCCCTGCGGCGTCAGTTCGTCGCCATGCTCGCTGCCCTTTTGCGCGATGCAGGCAAAGCCCGCGCCGATCTCCACGCCTTTCACCGCGTTGATGCCCATCATCGCGTGGGCGATGTCCGCGTCGAGCCGGTCGTACACCGGCTCGCCCCAGCCAACCGGGCAGCCTTCGGCGATTACGGTGATCTTCGCGCCGACCGAATCGCCCGCTTGGCGTAGCGCGTCCATATAGGCTTCGAGTTGCGGCACGAAACTCCCGTCGGCGACGAAGAAAGCATTTTGGCCTACCGCGTCCCACGACTGGAACGGCACGGCTATCGGCCCAAGCTGCGCCATATAGCCGCGCACCTTGATTCCGTAACGCTCATGCAGCCACTTTTCGCAATCGCCCCCGCCGCCACCCGCACCGCCGTCTCGCGCGCCGAAGAGCGCCCGCCGCCGCGATAATCGCGGATGCCGTATTTCTGCCAATACGTGTAATCGGCATGGCCGGGGCGGAAAGTCGCATTGATATTGCCGTAATCCTTGCTGCGCTGATCCTCGTTGCGGATCAGCAACGCAATGGGCGTCCCGGTGGTTTTGCCCTCGAACACCCCGGACAGGATTTCCACCGTATCCGATTCGCGCCGCTGGGTCACATGGCGCGAAGTGCCCGGCTTACGCCGATCCAGCTCAAGCTGGATGTCCGCCGCGCACAAATCGAGGCCGGGCGGGCAGCCGTCCACCACGCAGCCTATGGCCGCGCCATGGGATTCGCCGAAGGAAGTTACGCAGAAAAGTTTGCCGATGGAATTGCCGGACATAAAAAACCCGATGGGATTAAAGTAACAGTGAAAGTTTATCACAGCTGGAAACCCCCTCCAGCGCAGATTCCTCCTCAGCATACCGTATCACCCATGGAGACAGTCGCGACCGGAGAGGTCGCGCCTACACCGAAGGCAATATCCGCACCTGAATTTATTTGACCAGAGTTATGCGATGAACTATATTTCCACACCGTTTCAATTTGGTTGCGATAGCTTGGCTTCCTGCAACCAGGCATTCCTGGACGACAACACGGGATTCCCGGGTGGGGCAAATTGATAAAAGATGAGGGTCGTGCATCCTGAGTCGTTTACCGCCATTTTGTCGTGTCTCATACAATACGCAATTTTCAGGCGCATACCAACGTATTGATATTGTTTGCAACCGGCATTGGAACGAGTTTTGCTTGCCTTATAGTCGGCAGTAGACAGATGAGTTTATTTATCGAGGTCGCACTTCATGTCCATTAACGTAACACGACGCCGTTTTATCACGCTCGCAGCCGCAGCCGCCGGTTTGCCGCTGCTCTTGAAAATCGGCCCCGCGCAAGCCCGGATGGCGCATTGGGAAGGCACGGCGCTCGGCGCGCCGGCCTCGATTCAGCTCTATCATACCGATGGCGCGCAAGCCCAGGCCGCGATTTCCGCCGCGCTGGAAGAATTGAAACGGCTCGAAGCGATTTTCAGCGTTTATCGCGCCGACAGCGCCATTTCCGCCCTCAATCGCAACGGGGTGCTGGAAAACGCCCCGCAGGATTTCGTCGCGCTGACGACGCGCGCGCTGGCGCTGGCGAAAATCAGCGACGGCGTTTACGACCCGACCGTGCAGCCGCTGTGGCAAACCTATTTCCGCCATTTCATCGGCGCCAATCCCGATCCCACCGGGCCGTCCGCCGCCGACATCGCAGCCGCGCGCGCGCTGGTGGACTGGCGGGCGGTGGAGCTTGACGCCGACAATCGCCGCATCGCCTTCGCCCGTCCCGGCATGGGATTGACGCTAAATAGCGGCGCGCAAGGCTATATCACCGACCGCGTCGCCGACGTATTGCGCGCCCACGGCTTCGACCGCATGTTGGTCGATATGGGCGAGCCGCGCGCGTTGTCCGCCAAGCCGGACGGCTCGGCGTGGCGTATAGCCATCGCCAACCCGGCGCACCCGACCAGCATGGTTGCCACGCTGGACGTAGTCAACCAATGCGTTTCCACCTCGGGCGGCTATGGCACCTTGTTCGATCAGGCCGGCAAATTCACCCATTTGATCGACATCCGCGCCGGTCGCACCGCACCGGCGCTGCTTGGCGTCTCGGTGGTGGCCGAGCTGGGCGCCATCGCGGACGGGCTGTCCGCAGCGATGCTGCTGGCGCCGGTCGAGCGGCGCCAGGAAATTCTGCGCGCCGCCGGCGGACAGAAAGCGATTTATGTCACACCCGACGGCGTGACCGGCACGGTCACGGCCTGATGGACGAAACCCTGGATGCATCGCCCGATTACGGCGCACCCGCACTGGTCGAAGGCTTCGCCCATGTGGTCGCGGTTGAAGGCGGGACGGCGTGGCTGGAGCCTGAGCAGACCACCAGTTGCGGCGGTTGCGCTTCGGCGTCGGCGTGTGGCGCGAAAGGCATAGGAACCTTGGCGGATAGGCTGGAAGCGCGCCGCTTTTCGCTCCCCAACCGGGACGGTTTGCGGGTCGGCGAGCGGGTTGTGGTGGGCGTCAGCGAAAAAGCGCTGGTCAAGGCTTCCCTCACCGCCTACGCAATTCCCCTGGCGGGCATGTTGTTCTCCGGCGCAATGGCGCAGTGGGTTGCCGGCAGCGATTTGATCACGATGGCGGCGATGTTCGGTGGGCTAGCACTTGGCTTGGTCGGTGCGCGTCTCAATGCAAAGCGCTTGAATGCGCGCGGCGAATTGTCTCCCCATTACCTGCGGCGCGCCGATGTCGTGATTACCTGCCATTTTTGAACGAACTATTTGAACAGACCTAGAGGTTAAAGAATGAAGGAATATATACTCCTGATGATCAGCGCGGCGCTGGTCAACAACGTGATCCTGGCGCGATTCCTCGGCTTGTGCTCGTTCATGGGCGTGACCACGCGCATCGATACGGCGGTCGGCATGGGGCTGGCGACCACCTTCGTAATCACGGTTTCCTCAATGGCCGACTGGGGAGTGGAAACCTATTTGTTGCAGCCCTTCGGCTTGGGTTATTTGCGCACCGTCACCTTCATTCTGGTGATCGCCGCCGCAGTGCAGTTCACTGAAATGACGGTCAAGAAGGTTTCCCCGCCGCTATTCCAGATGCTCGGCATTTACCTGCCGCTGATCACCACCAACTGCGCGGTGCTGGGTGTCGCGCTGCTGCTGGTCGAAGGCAAAATGAGCTTCATCAGCAGCACCCTGTTTGCGTTCGCCTCATCCATCGGCTACAGCTTGGTGATGGTGATGTTCGCCGGCCTGCGCGAGCGCCTCGCGCTGGCCGATGTGCCACGCCTGTTCGCCGGCCCGCCCATCGGATTTATCGTCGCCAGCCTGTTGGCGCTGGCATTCATGGGCTTTTCCGGCATGAGCGCGAATTAGTTATGAGCAAAGACATTTCACCGCAGAGACGCAGAGGCGCAGAGAAACCAAACGCCAGGGAAAACCAGAAAAGCCATGACTTTCTCTGCGTAACCTCTGCGTCTTTGCGCCGCTGCGGTAAAGTTATTTTGGTTACGGTTTTGGAGCTTGCAACATGTTGATTTCTGTAGGCAGCCTGACGGCGATGGGCGTGGTGTTGGGCGGAATGCTCGGCGCGGCGGCGAAATTCCTCGCAGTCGAGGAAAATCCGCTGGAAGAAGAGTTGAAGGCCATGCTGCCCGGCTCCCAATGCGGCCAATGCGGCTATGTCGGTTGCGCCCAGGCGGCTGCGGCATTGGCGCGTGGCGAAGCGCAAGTAACCTTGTGCCCCCCCGGCGGCAAATCGGTGGTGGAAGCCTTGGCGAAAAAACTGGGAGTGAACACCGACTTTTCCGAAGTCGAGGAAAAAGCCCCGGAATATGCGGTGATCGACGAGGACCTGTGCATCGGCTGCACGCGCTGTATCAAGGAATGTTCGGTCGATGCGATTATCGGCGCCAACAAGCTGATGCATTCCATCATCACCGAAGATTGCCACGGTTGCGCCAAGTGCTTCAAGGTTTGCCCGACCGAAGCCATCAAGATGTGCAAGGTGCCGCAGACATTGGGAAGTTGGCACTGGGACAAGCCTGAAGAACACAGCATACATTGATCGAGGAACACCGGAAGATGAAACTTTTCCCCATACGCGGCGGGATACATCCCGAATACCGCAAGGAACTCAGCAGCGAAAAGGCCATCGTGGCATTGCCGATGCCGGCTGAACTGTTCATTCCGCTGCAACAGCACATCGGCGCGCCGGCGGAAGCGATGGTGCGCGAAGGCGACTTGGTCAAGAAAGGACAGATGATCGCCCGCAGCCAAGGTGTAGTGTCGGCGCCGCAACATGCGCCCACTTCGGGGCGCGTCAAGGCGGTTGCCCAAATCGCCGCGCCCCATCCGTCCGGGCTGCCGCAACCGACCATCATCATCGAACCGGACGGCAAGGACGAGTGGGGCGAGCTGCCCGCGCCGATCACCGATCCTTTTGCCGCTAGCCGCGAAGAAATCAGTGAGCGCGTGGCGCTATCCGGCATCGTTGGGATGGGTGGCGCGACCTTCCCGTCCGCCGTAAAACTCAATCTCGGCATTCAGCACAAGCTGGAAATCCTGCTCATCAACGGCGCGGAATGCGAACCCTACCTGACCTGCGACGACCGCGTGATGCGCGAATATGCCGACGAAGTGGTGGACGGCGCGCGCATCATGGCTCATGCGCTGGGCGCGCCGAAAGTCGTAATCGGCATTGAGGACAACAAGCCGCAAGCCATCGCCGCGATGAACAAGGCCGCAGCCGCGCACGCCAACGTGGAAGTGGCGGCGGTGCCGGTGCAATACCCAATGGGCGCGGAACGCCAACTGGCGCAAGCGATTACCGGGCGCGAAACCCCGGTGCGCAAACTCACCGCCGAAATCGGCGTGGTCGTGCATAACGCCGCGACCGCCCGCGCGGTGCATCATGCCGTGCGCTTCGGTCGTCCGTTGATTTCCCGCGTGGTGACGGTGAGCGGCAAAGCCGTGCGCGAACCGAAAAATATCGAAGCGCCCATCGGCGCGATGGTTTCCGACCTGATCGCCTTCTGCGGCGGCCTTTCGACCACGCCGTGGCGTTTGGTCAACGGCGGTCCGATGATGGGGGCGCCGCTACCCAGCCTGGAAACGCCAGTGGTCAAAGGCACTTCCGGCATCCTCGCGCTTACCGTTGAGGAAACCAACGACCAGCCCGCCAGCCCATGCATCCGTTGCGGCGCATGCGTCACCATCTGCCCGTGCGGCCTGGTGCCGGTGGAAATGTCCGCATTCATCCGCAAGGATCACCTGGATGTCGCCGCCAAACTGGGCGTGCAGGATTGTTTTTCGTGCGGAAGCTGCTCCTGGGTGTGCCCGTCGCATATCCCACTGGTGCAGTATTTCAACTACGCCAAGGGCATGTTGAGCGCCCAGGCGCGCGAGGCGAGCAAGAACGAGCGCGTCAAGACGCTGGCCGAAGCGCGCAACATTCGTCTGGAAAAAGCCGCCGAAGCCAAGCGCGCCATGCTGGCGGCGAAAAAGGCCCAAGCCACCTCCCAATCTGAAAACAAGGCAAGCGCATGAGCACCCCACACTCCCTTCCGATTAGCGCCCCCTACGCCCACGGTGCGAACACCGTCCAAAAAACCATGTTCACGGTGCTGCTGGCATTGCTGCCGGCCACCGCGTTCAACCTTTATTTGTTCGGTTGGCCGGCGATTTTCCTGTTCGCCGTCACCATCGTCGCTTGCCTTGCCATCGAAGCCGGCTGCCTGATGCTTGGGGGGCGGCGCGTCAAGCCGGTGTTGGCCGACGGCTCGGCGCTGCTCACCGGCTGGCTGCTCGCGATGACCTTGCCGCCTTGGGCGCCCTGGTGGACCGGCCTGCTCGGCGCGATTTTCGCCATCGCGTTGGCCAAGCACACCTTCGGCGGCATCGGGCAAAACATGTTCAACCCCGCGATGGTGGCGCGCGTCGCGCTGCTGGTTTCGTTCCCGGTGGTGATGACTGCCTGGGTGTTGCCGCACCCGCTGCTTTCCAACGACGCGCCGGGCATCAGTCAATCCGTCGCCATCACTTTCGGCGGCAAAACGCCCGACTCGGTAAGCGCCGCTTCGGCGTTGGGCTATGTGAAAACCGAATTGTCGCGCGGCATTCCGGTATCCGACTCGCTCAAGGAATTTTCCCGCGACAGCAAAATGACCCACATGCCCGACATGATGGACATGGCCTGGGGTTACAAGGCCGGCAGCTTGGGCGAGACTTCGGCGGTGTTGATTCTGCTCGGCGGCATCTTCCTGATGATACGGCGCGTGATCTCCTGGCACATCCCGGTGGCCGTGCTGGGTTCACTGTTCGCGATGGGGGCGCTGTTCAACGCCATCGATCCCGCGCGCTTCGCCCCCGGACTGTTTCACGTGCTGTCCGGCGCGAGTCTTTTGGGCGCGTTCTTCATCGCCACCGACTACGTCACCTCGCCGGTATCCAAGAAAGGCCAACTGATTTTCGGCGTGGGTTGCGGCTTACTCACCTGGATTATCCGTAATTTCGCCGGCTATCCGGAAGGCATGGCTTTCGCTGTGCTCTTGATGAATTCGCTGACCCCCATTATCGACCAATACACCCGACCGCGCGCCTATGGCCGCACCAGCAAGGGTCAACCGCTGCCGCTCGGGAGAGAATGACGATGAAAAACGACAACGCAATGAAACACGGCCTGATTCTCGGGGCATTCTGCCTGGGCTTCGGCATCCTGATCGCTCTGACGGATCGCGTCACCGCCAAGGAAATCGCCGCGCGCGCGATGGAGGACAAGATCAACTCCTTGAGCCAAGTGCTGCCGGCTGAGTTGCACGACAACAACCCGATCAGCGATGCGATTGTTCTCAAGCCCGAACCCGGCAAGCAAGGCGAACATGCTAAGGAAACCACCGTGTACCGCGCGATGAAAGGCGGCAAGGTCACCGGCCTCGCCTACGAAATCCGCGGTTCCGGCTATGCCGGCGAAATGAAATTAATGTTGGGACTCGACGCCGACGGCAAGATACTCGGCGTGCGCGTACTGGCGCATAAGGAAACCCCCGGCCTGGGCGACAAGATTGAGGTCAAGAAAGGCGACTGGATATTGCGCTTTACCGGTCTCTCGCTCGGCAACCCACCGGTCGAAAAGTGGAAAGTGAAAAAGGACGGCGGCCAGTTCGATCAGTTCGCCGGCGCGACCATCACCCCGCGTGGCGTGGTCAAGGCCATCCGCGAGGGAATGGAATTCTACGCCGCCAACCAGGCGAAAATGACGGAGGTTAAATAACATGGCAACATACGGCAGAATCGCCCGCGACGGGCTATGGGACAACAACGGCGTATTCAGCATGCTGCTTGGCATGTGCCCCACCATGGCGATGACCACCAGCGCCACCAACGGCTTCGGCATGGGCGTGGCGACGGCGGTGGTGATGGCCGCGTCGGGTTTCCTGGTCGCGCTGTTCCGCAACTATATCACCACGGAAGTGCGCATCCCGGTCTACATCCTGATCGTCGCCTCCATGGTGACGGTCGTCGATCTGGGCATGAACGCCTGGATGCATGAACTGTACAAGGTGCTCGGCCTGTTCATCCCCCTCATCGTCTCCAACTGCCTGCCGCTCGCCCGCCTGGAAGCCTTCGCCGCCAAGGAGCCGGTGCTGCCCTCGCTGTGGGACGGCATTTTCATGGGCGCCGGCTTCACCTTCGCATTGACCGCCATCGGCGCAGTGCGCGAAATTATCGGTTCCGGCACGCTGTTCGCGGATGCTTCGCTCCTGCTCGGACCGGCCTTCAAATTCATGGAAATGCGCTTCCTGCCGGAAGACATGGGCGTCCTGCTGATGATATTGCCGCCCGGCGGCTTCCTCGTCACCGGCCTGCTGGTGGTGGCCAAGCGCATGATAGACCTCAAGGCAGGCAAGGAAATCCAGATGGGCGGCGCGCATAGCGTTGCAGCGTAAGGGGAAAGCTATGAAAGTCAAAGTCTTCTACGCCAGCACCAGCCGCCACGCCAACCTCACTGCCGATCTGCCCGACGGCGCAACGGTCAAGGACGCGATAGAGCGCTCCGGGATACTCAAACAGTTCCCGGAAATCGACCTGGGAACCCAAAAAGCCGGCATTTTCGGCAAGCTCGTCAAACTCGACGCCCCCATCGAAGACGGCGACCGGGTGGAAATCTACCGCCCCATCACCTGCGACCCGAAAACCGTAAAACGCCGCCCCAAGGCGGAGGGTGAAGCACAGGGCGAGGATTGAGACCGTATCCCGCCTAACAAAGTTGTTTAGAGCCGCCCTATTACACATCCTGGCAAGCGGTCAACCTAGCCCGAATATTGCATAAGTTACGCGAATTTATGCAATATCCGGGCTAGGATTATTCCTGCTTTAGCTGGTTTGCAATGGCGGTGGCGCCCTTCACGGGTGAACAAAATCTTTCATAACAATTTCCTCCCGCGAGAAGGCATAAATCTCTCCCCATTTCCGTGCCCCGCCCCATTCCCTGCCGCTTTACGCTACAATCCGCCCATGGCGCACGACCACGACACCGGCTACAAACTGCTGTTTTCGCACCCGGAAATGGTGCGCGACCTGCTGGTCGGCT
>Ga0172380_10003982_pt1 | contig 19569 bp, 17 predicted proteins | sample Leawe162metaG_FD_119747 | JGI IMG/M metagenome (GOLD analysis project Ga0172380, IMG submission 119747) | Leachate microbial communities from a municipal landfill in Southern Ontario, Canada - Leachate well 162 metaG | ecosystem: Engineered > Solid waste > Landfill > Unclassified | place... | reverse complement strand
TCTAGAATAATTGATTGCTGTAGTCACAAGTTTATCTCTGCCAAGATATGATAGGTCTTTATCATTGATGAAGTTTTTATATTTAATCTGATTTCCTTCCGGCTTATCAGGCTTAAAAACTAATCCAAGGCCAAACTTTTTATTAGCAAGCTTCAAACAGGCCAATTCCCAACAGGCGTCGAATATAATATTTCTGAGTTTTTTATTAGCTCTCTTGCAAAATTCAGCAACATTTTCACAACCTGCAAAAGAATCAATGACAATTTCAATTGCTGTTGTTTTGGCAATAGTCATTTCTATATCGTGGTCATCCGTCACATAAACACAGCTTGGAATTGGCTCGCCAGTAATAGTTGAAAAATCTGCATCAATTATTCCAGCACTTCGGTCAAAGCCTCTTCCTTTTAATATATCAATAACCTCTACTACCTTTTTACAACCAAAAGCCTCTCTGATTCTGACAGTGTCTTTATCTATAAATTTTCCATATACTTTAGTGTCTTTTTTTCCTTCGACAACTAAATAGTGGCCATCGAAGGTTGTGTCCAGCATGATAGCATTTGCAACACGCACGGGTGAAATAAACGATTCCATGTCTACTCAACCCCTTTAAGTTCAACTTTCAAATCCCAATTATTCGAAATTATATCAGGTGAATGTGTTGCGATTAGAATATCTAGTGAATTGAGTCTATTTATTTCTCGAAGGTCATCAATAAAAGTATTTTGCCAAGAAATATGCAGAGATATCTCTGGCTCATCGATCAAAATCAGCGAATTCTTGCCAGCTTTAAAAATCAACTCATAGAAAAGAACTAATTCATTTTGTTCACCTGAAGATAGCTTATTAACTGGTATGCCCTGGTATTCACCTTTCTCGTTTTTTAGAACTGTAGATTTCAAAACAAAGCCTTTTTCCCTGTCGACATGTAACTTTTTATGCTTAAATCTTTTGTTTATTATTGACAAAAATAATTGAATCTTTGCTGCAGTCGCATCAAATATTTGTAGTTTTTCGAAGCTGTCCTTGACATAAAGCATTAGAACATCTTTAACCACTTCATTAGCAAACTTAAAATTAAACAGATGGGTGTCTTTTTCAATTTCTATTAGACCAACCTCATCTAATAATTTTCGTTTTATCTCTAGCTTAGCAAGCTGTTCATTCAAATCTTCATCTGAAACATGAGTGGTTTTGTTTAGCCGATCAATCAGGCGGTTTGGGTAAGTCCTATCGAGTTTTGATGATAACTCTGTTGATTCAGCTAGCTTAGATTTTATAATTTTAGATATCTGATCAGAGTATTTTTCAACTGTATTAGTTGGCTTTTGATCTGGTGAATCCAGCGCTAGAAGCCTCTGAGTCTTGATTAAAATTACATTAATTGCTTTCTGACGTGCAAAGAACCACTCTGGCGGAACCGTCTCTCGCGAATCGAATAAAGATAGCATTTCAGGGTGATCATAATGCATCCGAGAGTAGTTTGAGTCATTGTAGTAGGCATGGCGGCGGTGGCCATACCTATTGACAATATCTAAAGCATCACAGATCTCACCATTTCTTCTATCTTCCCACTGTCGAGTGCCAACTCTCCTAAAATAATCATAATCTCTGGTAATACTCATGGCCATCCTAACTACGTGTTTATCGTCAAAGCCTGTGAGTTTATGACTATTAATTACTTTCCCAGCTTGCTGTATTAACTCAACATAACTATTTTTTACATCTGTCATGTTGTTTTTGACTGTCCATTTAACTTTATCATCGAAATAGATAATAAAAGACTTGAAGCTAACGTTCGTAAAGAACTGATATTTTCCGTCAAAAAGCGCCTGCAGCATTTCAAGTATAATAGTTTTTCCGAGTCCGTTTTCTCCTATAACGATGGTCACTCCAGCACTAAGATTCATATTGATGATGTGATCGAACGTCCCGAACAGTCCCTTTACTTGAATTTTCTTTATTTTCATAGTAGCGTCCTTTTCCGTATGATTTGCGAAAAATGTGTAGCGAATTACGGGTATCTCCGATAATTCCGGGGACAGTTTACTTAATTCCAGTCACAATTTTCTGCACGGCATCCAGCAATAGAGGTAAATCATCACGAATAGTATTCCAAACAATCTCCACGGAATTCCGGGGACAGTTTACTTAATTCAGCACCCCAAAACCACTCGAACAACTTCACGAATCGCCACCGCAGCCCTTACTGATTCCTCGGCATCATCTTCATCAGCCGTCATGCCCGGATACCTGACCTCAACCGCCATTGCCGACAATATTCTGGCCAAGTGAATTACCTTTTGCAATTCCGGATGCTGAGAGGTCAGCAAGTTGAGCAACGCTTCAAGATCGTGGATTCGTGGAACCCGCAAACCATCTTCAACCATCACGGCTTTCAAATACTTCTCAGCGCATTGTTGCGAATGAAAGCAGACCGCGTCGTAATTGGGTGACTCAACAATCGCTACTTCACGCTTTGCGGTGTCAAGATCCGCATCAGCCTTGTCTACCCACTCCACAGTTTCAGGCTTCATAGAGTACCTTGCCGTTTGTCACGATTTCAGTCAGAAACATGTCGTGCATTGCCAGCCGCTCCTGAAGTTGTTCGGGGGTGCGCACCAGCAAATCAAGCGGGACTCCTGCATTGATGCGCTCCCTTATTGCAACGGCAAACCGCCATGGTTTCCCTTGGAACGGTGCAACAACCAGCAGATCGACATCAGAATCAATATCTGGATTACCTGCTGAATGAGAGCCAAACAGGATGATTTTCTGCGGAGAAAACTCTCTGCGAATCTGATCGGAAATATTCTGGATTTCAGCTACAGTTGCCATAATTAGCGCTCCGCTGTTGGGCAATAGTTCCGGGAAAGTGTGTTTAATATCTGTCCAGGTCGATTTCAACATCATGCAGTGGCGATTGCCGGAAAAACGGTATCAAACCACTTTTTTGGTGTGACTGCAAGCCTTTCCGCAACTCTGCTGTCTCTGTTTCCAGCTCATCATAGGCGGCCACAAACTCCGGGTCTTCCTTCCACTCGGCTACCATCTGCTGATGTGATTTGGTCGGGGATTTGGTATTCATGATCTCGCGTGTAACATCTATTGTTATGTATAGTGCAATGCCATAAAGAAAAGGGCGCCACATTAGGCGCCCCTTGAATCTGATATTATTATGCCGCCAGCCGCTCTTTTCTGGGATTCAGACGGATCAATGTCCTCAAGGCTTCGTTGACCGCCTTGTCGTCCCTGAACACATCGGCAACATCCTTGTCCAGAAGAATGATATTACTCCCCCGTTGTGCCCGTTCGGCATATTTGCCGCGCACACCACCCTTGAGTTGTGTCAGGTCGTATTCCGGTCTCAGTTCATCGGTTTTCTTCATAACCGCTTTCCCTCACGCCGCCTTCGCCAGGCGGGTTTCGGTAAGCATCGCCTCAATGCTCAGGTGATAATCCAGTTCCGGCCACTCGATACCGGTGCCGCGGCAAATGAAGCGGTAATCGGCCAACTGAGCCAAGGTGGCGTTGTTCAACTCCGGGTACCAGCTCATCGGCGTGGAAATCATTCTGCCGTCTTTCAGCTCGACGTGGAGGTACCGCTCATCGATATGGACCGCTTTACCTTTTAAAAAATTCATCCCATTTCCTCTCAAACTGTTCCCTGTGTGTCGAAACCAGTACCAAAGCTGCTTTCAAATCAGATCGTTTCATACAACATTCACGAACGGTCAACATCGTGAGATCGATTGTAGCATAATCGTCACCCTTAACAACATGGATGTGTCGCGGGAGATGCTCGTTGGCATAGAAGAAAAACTTGAATCCATTTTCGATCAGTAGCGTTGGCGACATGACTTCCCCTAAAGCAAAAGGGCACCGCAACGGGCGCCCTTCTCATTTACTTGAGGTTTTTCTTGATGCGTTCAACCGCCTCAATCACATTATCCCGGTTCCCAAATGCCGACAACCGGAAGTACCCTTCCCCGCTCGGACCGAAACCCGAACCAGGCGTGCCGACCACGTTACATTCGGTCAGCAGTTTGTCGAAGAAGTCCCAACTGGTCAACCCAGCCGGTGTTTTGAGCCAAATATACGGAGCATTGACGCCGCCGAAGATCTTTACGCCAACTTCCGTGAGGCCTTCACGGATGATGCGGGCGTTCTCCATGTAATAATCGATAATTTCCTTGGTCTGCTTCCACCCTTCGTCACTGTAAACCGCAGCAGCGGCCTTCTGCACCGGATAGGAGGCGCCGTTGAACTTGGTGGTGGTGCGGCGCAGCCAGAGTTTGTTGAAGCTGTACTTCTCACCCGTGCTGGTGGTTCCCATAACCTCTTCCGGCACGACCACCAGGCCGCAGCGGACGCCGGTGAAACCGGCGGTCTTGGAGAACGAACGGAACTCGATGGCGCACTTCTTGGCACCTTCGATCTCGTAAATGGAATGCGGAATGGACGGATCGGTGATGAATGCCTCGTAGGCGGCGTCGAAGAAGATCACCGCGTCGTTGGCGTTGGCGTAATCGACCCACTTCTTCAGCTCGGCCTTGCTGGCCACCACGCCGGTCGGGTTGTTGGGGAAGCAGAGATAGATGATGTCAACTTTCTCGGTCGGCAGCGCCGGAATGAAGCCGTTGGCCTCGTTGCACGGCATGTAGACGACGCCCTTGTAATACCCCTTGTCGTCGGCATCGCCGGTGCGACCGATCATGACGTTGGTGTCGTTGTAGACCGGATAGACCGGGTCGCCGATGGCAACGATGTTGTCCATGGCAAAGATGTCGAGGATGTTGGCGCAATCGCACTTGGAGCCGTCGGAGATGAACATCTCCTCGGTCTTCAACGAGACGCCAAGCGGCTTGTAGGACTTCTCGATGATGGCGTTGATCAGCCAGTCGTACCCCTGCTCCGGGCCGTAGCCGGCAAAGTTTTCCACCGTACCCAGGTCGTCCACGGCGTCGTGGAAGGCTTTCAAGACAGCGGGTGCCAGCGGGCGGGTAACGTCGCCGATGCCGAGACGAATGACCTTGGCGGTCGGGTTGGCTTCGGCAAAGGCGCGCACACGGCGGCCGATCTCGGGAAACAGGTAGCCGGCTTTCAGTTTCAGGTAGTTGTCGTTGATTTTTGCCATCTTCGGTTAATACTCCTTACGTAATAAATAATTTTTCTTACCAAATGGTTTTTACGTCATAACTGGCGAATAGACTATCAGCAGTCAGGATTGACAATTTCTCCGATTGAGCCTGGGAAATCAGCATCCTGTCAAAGGGATCTTTGTGGTGATACGGGAGCTGATGCAATTGGAAGGCGTGCTTAATGGTGACAGGAAGCTCGTCAATCAAATTTTCTGTAAGCTGCTTGCTGATGAATGTTTGCGGATGATCAGGCAATGTCAGCTTACCAATGCTGGTTTTAATAACAATTTCCCAAACACTTGCACTGCTCAGATAAAGTTTTGATTTCCTGTCGAGAATACATTTTCTGGCAGCTCCGGACAGCTTTTCATCGTCGGCAATCATCCAGAGAAAGGTATGTGTATCGAGCAGAAACTTCACTTATAGAACTCATTCGTAATATCATCCGGTAACGGTGCGTTGAAATCGTCTGCGATACTGATCAGTCCCTTGGCACTCCCCAATGTACGAGTTCCAGTAGTTGTTTTTTCGGGCTCTGATTTCTGAAACAGTTGCTGCTTGATGGTGTGGAGAACCGTGTAGAACTGGGGCAGTTTTGCATCCGGAATATCGTTTATGTCTGCGATTATTTTCTCACGATACGTAGTAGCCATGTCCTTATCCTCTTTTCTACTTTACTTCAATCCCAACACATCCTGCATGTCGTACAGCCCCGGCTTTTTGCCGATAACCCACGCTGCTGCGCGAACGCTGCCGCGCGAGAACATGTCGCGGGACATGGCGCGGTGGGATATTTCGATCCGCTCACCCATGCCGATGAAGTAGACGGTGTGTTCGCCGACGATGTCGCCGCCGCGCACGGTCTGCATGCCGATCTCTTCCTTGGTGCGCTCGCCGCAGATGCCTTCACGGTGGTAGTTGGCCACCTTGTTATAGTCCCGTCCCAGCGCTTCAGCAACGACCTCGCCCATGCGCACGGCAGTTCCTGACGGTGAGTCTTTTTTCTTGTTATGGTGCAGTTCGACGATCTCGACGTCAAAATCATCGCCGAGGGTTTTTGCGACATCTTTTAAGACCTTGAAGCAGACGTTGACGCCGACCGACATGTTCGGAGCCAGTACCGCCGGGATATCCCTGGCCAGTTCTGCAGCCAGTTCGCGCTCTTCCGGAGTGAAGCCGGTGGAGCCGATAACGATTGACTTCTTGTGCAGTGCACACATCTCCAGGTTTTTTAGCGAAACCTTGGGGGAGGTAAAGTCAATCAGCACATCGCAGGAGGAAACGACGGCGTTGAGGCTGTCAGTGATGAGGACGTTGGTTGGGCCGCACCCGGCCAGCAGACCGGCATCCTGACCGATCTGGGCATGTCCCGGACGCTCCAGCGCGCCGCAGAACTGCACCCCTTCTGCTTCAATTATGGAAGTAATAATGCGCTGCCCCATCCGTCCCGCGGCACCGCAAACAGCTACTTTTATCATAAAAACTCCAGGATTATTTGAACCGCAAAGACGCAAAGAGCGCAAAGAGAATCAAATACGAAATTTAGAAAAACCTTAAGCCGGTTTGTGTAAAGACTGTCGGTTGGTAATCAGATTTTTCTTTGCGTACTTCGCGTCTTTGCGGTTCATGATTTAATAGATTAGATCAGCTTGTACTCTTTCATGATTGCAGCGAGTTTTTCCTTGTTGGCCGCACCCATTTCACAGAGCGGGAGGCGGACATCGGCGGATGCTTTGCCCATCAGTTCCAGAGCGGTCTTGACCGGCACCGGGTTGCTCTCGATGAACATGGCGCTGCCGATTTTGAGGGTCTGCAGGTGCAGCTGGCGGGCTTTCTCCATGTCGCCGGCAAAGAAGGCGTCAACCAGGTCAGCCACCGTTCTCGGCATGATGTTGGCCAGCACCGAGATGATACCCTTGGCGCCGCAGGCCATCATCGGGAAGGTGATGAAATCGTCGCCGGAGAAGACGTCGATCTTGTCGCCGCACAGGGCGATGACTTCGGAGCCCTGCTGGAGCGAGCCGGTCGCTTCCTTGATGGCAACGATGTTTGTGTGCTCGGCCAGGCGGGCAACCGTCTCGGGGAGCAGGTTGACGCCGGTGCGGCCCGGTACGTTGTACAGGATCTGCGGCAGTGCCACGGCATTGGCAACAGCCATGTAGTGGCGGTAGAGCCCTTCCTGGGTCGGTTTGTTGTAGTAGGGGGTCACGAGCAGAGCGCCGTCAGCGCCCACTTCCTTGGCTTTCTGGGTGATCTCGATCGCCTCGGCGGTGCTGTTGGAGCCGGTGCCAGCGATGACCGGAACCCTTTTGCCCACCTGCTCGACCACTGTCTTGACAACGGCCAGATGCTCGTCGTAATCGAGCGTCGAGGCTTCACCGGTGGTGCCGCAGGGAACGATGGCATCGGTACCGTTTTCAATCTGAAATTCGACCAACTCACGGAGTTTTTCGAAATCTACCGCGCCATCTTTCTTGAATGGCGTCACAATGGCGACAATGCTTCCTTTAAACATAATAAGAATACCTCCTGGTTGAATTTACAGAAAACGGCGACGTTTTGCTGCTGTTTGGCCGAAAACGGCACAAATTTATGAAAAAGTGGACATTCATAGCACAGATGGACGGTGGAAGTCAAAAACTATGGATAACTTCCCTCCTCTTTTACGCTGTCTCGGCAACCGAGACACCGTTGCGTCCGGCAGCCTTGGCGCGGTACAGGGCTGCATCGGCGCGCTTCAGCAGCGTATCATCGGTATCTTGTTCGGATGCTTCGGCAAGGCCGATCGAAAGCGTCATGCAAAGCATGGCGTCATCAAGAAGAAAGCGGCTTCCCCGCACCTCTTCACAAAGTTTCCAGGCGACTTCCGTCGCCGCCTTCAGGTCGGTTTTGACAAGTATCAGTGCGTATTCATCGCCGCCAAAACGGGCAAGAAAGTCACTTCCCCGTAGAGAAGCCTTAATCTTCAGCGCGACCCCTTTCAAAATCCGGTCACCGGCAGGATGCCCGTAGCAGTCATTGATATCCTTGAAGTTATCGAGATCAATCATCATCAGTGAAAACGGATCACCGTACCGCTTGCGCAGCACGATCATTTCATTCAGCTTCTCATCAAAATAGACGCGATTGGCCAACTGGGTCAGACCGTCTATCCGCACCGCCGTGCGCAGGTCTTCGATCTGATGCTGCTGTTCCGACAGCACCTCCTGGGATTTGGCCAGTTCACCCTTCAATACCGCGTTACTTGTAATCACGCGATCAATCTCCTTCATCAAAAGAGAATGAGCCTCACCCAGGTCCGTCGGCAGTTCCGACGTATTGATAGCGCTTTTCACATCCCCGAGCATCGTGGAAGAATCAGTGGCCGCCTTGCCGGTCCGCTGAATATTTGTCGCCAGAACCAGCAGGATATTCCTGATTGTCTGCGCGGAATCGTACAGGTTCTGTTCACGCGGATCAACGGCATGGGGCGGTCCTGCTTTCCCCTCACCCTGAACCCCGTTTGCGTCTGCTGTCCCGCGCACAGCTCTGACCGCCAGCGTAAACAGTCGGCCAAGCGCCCCGATAATATCGATATTCTCTCCCGAATGGATCTTGCGGGCGAGAAACAGGATTATCATGCCGGTTATCATTCCCGAACAAAACACGAGGAGATATGTTGAAATAGTCACAGGGCCTCCTTAATAGGGGTAAATAGAGGGGCATTGTAGTCGTTATTGCCAGAGTATCAAGTACTTTTGCGCAACAGGGTTCATTTGAATGGCGCCGCACAACCGCTGTTTCAGCTTTATGGCACGACAGGCACGTCAGCAGCAATAACATTCCAATATCGTTTGATTATTGCTTTACATGCCGCTATAGTGCGGAATCCTTGCAACCTTGTAACGCGTTTTTGGCTGATCCGGAAAAGACGCAGGTCATCCATGCCCTTATACTATACCCCATACATTCTTTTGCCGCTGATGTCTGCACTCGTAAATGCGGGATTGGCGCTGTATGCATGGCGGCGGCGCACCCTGCCCGCAGCACTGCCTCTTTTGGGGATCACGATCGCCATGTCCGGCTGGTCGCTCTGTTACGCCATCAACACGGCATCCAGCGAACTGTGGTTAAAGATTCTCTGTTTCCGCCTTGCGACCGCCATTGTCGCACTCCTGGTCCCGTCGGTGGTTGCCCTGGGATGTGAAACAGCCGGTTTCAGCTCCTGGCTCACCCGCCCACGCCTTCTGCTGATATCTATTCCCGAAATACTGGCAGCCCTCTTCTCCTTGACCGGCATCATGCCCGCTCTGTTCCGTCACGGTTTTCATCTTGTCCCGAGTAACGGAATGGTGCTGCTCGGTTATACGGATGGTCCACTTTTCCGCCTTCACGTCGTCTATGTCCTGCTCGCAAATACCGCGGCCACTTTCTTGTTTGCCGTTGGTTGCCTGCGATCGCCTCCGGGAGAACGCTCCCGGTTTATTCTGCTTATCGCCGCCACCATACTGCCGATGGCGGTTGAATTCTTTTCCCTGACTCCGGTTAACGGCTTCAGCATGGTCACGTCAACACTGCTGGTCACCGGGCTGTTGTACAGTGTTGCCGTCTTCCACCTCAGGCTTCTGGAGCTCGTTCCGGTCGGCAGAGGTACCGTTGCAGGACTTGAAGCAAGGTTGCAGGAGAGTGAGCAGCGCTACCAGTTGCTGGTCGCCAACATGTTTGAGGGGGTTGCCCTCCATCAGATGATTCTTGATCCGGAGGGAAATCCCATCGATTATCAAATCGTGGAGATAAATGACCAGTATGAAAAAATCCTGGGACTGCACCGTACTGATGTCGTCGGAATGCTTTCGCGGGAGGCGTATGGGACTGCCTCCGTGCCCTACCTGTCTGATTATTCCCAGGTTGTGCGGGACAAAAAAGCGTGCCGTTTCGATATTTTTTATGCACCGCTTGATCGCCATTTTTCCATTTCGGTTGCTCCATGGGGTGAACTCGGTTTTGCCACCATATTCACCGACATTACCGAACAGAAACTGGCCAAAGAGCAGCTGAGAAAGCTCAATACATCTCTTGAGGAACGGGTGGCACGGGAAACCCAGAGCCGGATTACGCAAGAGCGGGTCCTCGCCCGCCAGGCACGCCACGCTGCCATGGGAGAGATGGTCGGCGCCATTGCCCACCAATGGCGGCAGCCGTTGTCTACGGTAAGCGTAATTGTCCAGAATATGGCGGCAGCCTGGAAACTCGATCGCCTCAGCCGCGAGTATGTCGATCAGGCTTTGGAAGTGGCGCAGAAGCAGGTCGCGTACATGACCAGCACCATAGAAGAGTTTCTGACGTTTTTTCGCCCCGACAAACAGAAAGAGGTCTTCTGCGTCAACGACAAGATCAGGGAATCACTTGCGTTTGTCGAGGGGCAACTGCGCGATCAGGGAATAGCGATCATAACGGGTGAGGGCTTCGGCGTGCAGCATTATTCCGCCGGCTATCAAAACGAGTTTCGCCAGGTGATTCTCAATCTGTTGATTAACGGACGCGATGCAATCCAGGAAAGGCTCATGCATGAAGTTTCCGTTCACAAAGAAACCGGCGTCATTACTGTTGACATCATCGGATCGTCACAGAACGTGACCGTCGAGGTTTCCGACAATGGCTGCGGAATTGCGCCGGACATTGGCGACCGGGTTTTCGAGCCGTACTTTACTACCCATGAGAAAAACGGCGGCACCGGAATTGGCCTCTACATGAGCCGGCTTATTGTTGAGGAGGGGATGGGGGGCGAACTGTCCTACAGAAGCGAACCGGGCAAGACGGTTTTCCAAATCACCCTTCCGGCTGCGAAAAGGGAGTAACCTATGGACCTAGGGAATATATCGATCCTTTACGTCGAGGATGACGCGGCGCTCCGCGCCCAGATCTCATTTTCGCTCAAACTGACCGAGGCTCGGGTAATTGAAGCCGAGAACGGCCTTCAGGGGTTGGAAAAGTTCAAGCAATTCACCCCCGACCTGGTGGTAACCGACATCCGGATGCCGGTCATGGACGGCCTGGAAATGGTGCGTACGTTGCGGGGGATCAATCCGGAACTACCGATCATCGTCTGCACCGCCTTCACGGAAACCGACTATCTGATTCGTGCCATCGAGCTGGGCGTTTCCGCCTACCTGCCGAAACCGCTGGTGGTTGACGATCTTTTGATCGCAGTCTGCAGGCTCGCGGCACCGATCACACAGCGCCATGAACTGGAAAAACTGAAAGCGGAGCGCACCAGTTCGCTGGAGGCATTCCTGGGCACGGACAACGCCATGAAGCAGGCGGTGGAAAGCGCTTCCCTTGCCACGCGCTGCGAGGTACCGCTGCTGATTCAAGGGGAGACCGGTACCGGCAAGAGTCGCCTGGCCTTTTTCATCCATCGTTTGTCGGCGCGAAAGAATCAACCATTCATAGCCGCCCACCTTGCCGGCATACCTGAAAACCTTGTGGAAAGCGCCCTGTTTGGCCACGAAAAAGGTGCCTTTACCGGTGCTGACCGCAAACGGGTCGGTTTTTTCCAGGCAGCTCACCAGGGGACCCTCCTTCTTGACGACCTTGATGCAATTCCTCTCTCAACCCAGGCTGCGCTGCTGCAGGCGGTGGAAAGCCGCAGCGTCACGCCACTTGGTCAAACAATGCCAATACCCGTGAATGTCCGCATTATTTCTGCCAGCAACCGCCCCCTGAAAATCGAGGTTGAAGCAGGTAGATTTCGCCAGGACCTGTATTACCGCCTGCGGGGATTGCAGATAGATCTTCCCCCACTGCGCAGCATCAAGGATGGCTTGCAGCGTCTGGTAAACGATCTCGTACAGGACGTGACCGGTGAGTATCAACTACCGATGCCGATTATTCCGGATGAAGTGTATGCCGTCCTTCAGAACGGCTCCTGGCCCGGCAACATCCGTGAACTTCGCCATGTCATACTAGAAGCGTTGATTACCTCCAATGACGAACTCTCACCGGCATTGCTCCAGTCAATTATTGCCAGACAATCCTCTCCAGCCAATCAATGTACGGATGCCGGACATTCCAATTCCGATGCCCCGGCTTCCCCCCATATCGATCACCTGACCTCCTGGGGAATCAGGCAGGCCCTGGCCGCTACCGGCGGCAAAAGAATCGAGGCAGCCCGGCTGATGGGTGTCAGCTATAATACGTTCAAGGAATGGACCCGCCGCCTCGGGTCGGAGTAACCCTCTTCGCCCGCCTCATACCCGCCACTGCTGCGATCTTCGATTATATGTAAAACAGCGAGTGCATTTATTCTGAACTATCAATTTCTTGTATCAAATTCTGACACCACTATCAGCGCGCCACATCCCCCTTCAACACAAAAACAACATAACTAATCAATATTATTGGTTTGTTTGTTGTGGCCCGGTATCTGCATTGCCTTTTCGATGGTATTGAAGATGCCCCAGAGCTGTTCAACCATCTCAAATGCCGACATGTTTCTGCGTTAGCAGGAATTCTCAGGCAAAACCCCACAGCGTAAGTGATGTCATAACGTAATATCGTTTTAATAAACTCTGACAATTGATCAGCAACTACAGTGCCGTTCAGGACTTTCTGGACCCGGAAAGGCCTGTAGCAAAAAAAACAATACATGGATCCGGAGGTTCAACGATGAAAAAGTCATTTCGATGTGTAACGGCACCCCTGCTCTCCCTGGCTGTACTGGCAGCAACCTGCCTGCCGGCCTGGGCAAAACCGAATATTTCGGTCTCGATTACCACTGAAAAAGAGGTGGTTGTGATGGAACAAGGAAAAAAGGTCGTCAAAAAAGTGCCTGCCAAGGCAGCGACATCCGGAGATGTACTCCATTACACACTGACATACGTCAACAAGGGGAACGAGCCGGCCGCCAATGCGGTTATCAACAACCCCGTGCCCAAGGGGACGGTGTATGTCGCCAATAGTGCGACCGGAACGAATACGGAAATTACGTTCTCCAATGACGGCGGCAAGACCTATGCCCCCCCGGTCAAGCTCACCTATGAAGTGAAACTTCCTTCGGGCGAGATGGAAAAACGGATTTCAACTCCGAGTGATTACACCAACATCCGCTGGACGATTAAAAGCATTGCTCCATCAGCAACCGGAACTGTCGGATTTATGGTTCACATCAAATAAGTGCCACCAAACATGGAAAGGAGAACAGCCACATGAAGGGAGTGTTTCAGGAGAACCGCCAGGTTCGATTCAACAGGGTAGACCTTCGGCCGCCTCCACAGGCGGGCAGGAGAGCCCCAAGTGCTGTCAATGAACATGAGCAGATACATTACAGGAGAGGAGAATGAAAATGAGTATGAAACAGATGCGAATGAACACATGGCTGGTCATGGCGTTCATGCTGCTAACAGCAGTTGTCACAATCCCGACGGCAGCGGATGCAAGCACCGCCCAGGGGACGGTGATTCAAAACAGGGTAACCGTAAGCTACAACGATTCCGGCGGTGCGGCACAAACCCCGGTAACGGCATCGGCCGACGTGACGGTTACGCTGGTCCAGGGGGCGCCCAATGTAACCGTAAACACGGTGTCTTCGGCGACCATCAACCAGGGGCAGACGACAACCATAACCTATTTTGTCACGGCAACATCAAACGGGCCTGAAAGCTACACCTTCGGGTCGGGTACCGCCAATGTCAGCAACATGAACCCGGCAGGAACCGGCGGTGCCACTACCCCGCTGAACTTCAGCCTGGGAGCGACCACCCTGTCAGCCGCTGCACCGATCGGGGCAACGACCATAAAGGTGGCGTACAACCCGGCCGACCCGGCAGGGAGTGTCAACGGCATTGCTCCGGGCGACAGTATCGTTATCGGCGGCAACCCCTATACCGTAGCGGCCGCAGGCATCAGCAAAACCAATGCAACGGTCTGGGGCGACCCCAATTACAACATGGTTACGATCACGCTGACATCAGCCATTGCCGGTACAGCCGGCACAGCCGGTCAGGTGGTTGGCGAGCGCACGACCTTCTCCGTCACCTATACATCCGGCTCGGTTGATACCGGCTTCGTTACCGGCACGTTCAATGCGAACGGTACGGCAAAATCCGGCACAGGCCCCACCGGGACCAGCGCCAACACCCTGATTACGGTCAACAAGACACAACTTTCGGTGCAGAAGCTTGTTTCCGTGGACAACGGCAGCACCTATGCCGCAACCGGCAATGCCGCTCCCGGCACCAGCCTGATTTACAAGATCGTCATCACCAACTCCGGTGCCGGCAATGCCACAACCGTGCAGATCAGCGACGCACTGCCGCCCTACCTGACCTATGTCGCCGGACAGAGCAAATACGCCACGGCAGCGGCAACGGCATACACGGCAGCGACGGCGCTCTCGGAAGGTGCGGGCGGACTCACCTTCGCCGCCAACACGATCACCTACAACCCCGGTTCACCCGGATTGGGTACGGTAGCGCCTTCCGGCGTTCTGGTACTGTTTTATCGCTGCACCATCAATTAACGCACCAAAGGTTATTTGATAACACATGATCAGAAACACCACACATACAGGGACAGGGAGGAGACCGGCAGCAGGGGTGCGCATGGCGCATTTCGCACTGCTGTGCCTCCTTTCCCTGTTGTGTGCCGGTGCCGCCTTCGGTGCAACGCCACCCCCCAACGGCACCAGGATTGTCAATATTGCCCGGGTTTCATTCCGGGAGGCAGCGGGTATTTCCGAAGGCTCGGCATCGGTCCAGGTCAGAGTGCCGACTCCCGCCTTCATCGAGTTTCTCCAGTATGCGCCAAGCCTGCCGCAGGCCGAAAACATTCCTGTTGCCGGCGGCGCATACCTTCCCGGCGCCGACCCGGCACTGCCGCTGCAGCCATTGGCTCAGCCGCGCATGACAGGTGCGCCAACCGCCATCGACCTGTCGAACCCGGCGCCTCTTTCATCCGCAACCCAGTACCATCAAAATGACCCGGTCTTCATACGGGTAACAGACCTGGACATGAACGCCGACGATTCAGTTCGCGAAGCGATTATGGTCACGGTAACCGTTCCGGAAACAGGGGACATCGAAGTCATTCGCCTGACGGAAACCGGTCCGGCCACCGGCGTGTTTGCCGGATATATTTCCACCAGCCAGGGTACGGGGGTGAAGTATGACGGCACCCTGCAGGTTATCCAGGGAAGCAGTATATCGGCAACATTTACCGATCCGTACGACGGCAGCGATACGACGGCTGCGGCAATTCTCGTCGATCCGTTCGGACTGCTCTTCGATTCAAAAACCGGAGCGCCGATAGACGGGGTCCCGGTAACATTGTGTGACGCGTCTCTGGAACCGCTGTCGGTTTCACCGCTGACACAATGCACCACAGAAGCCAGGGTTATGGGGGATGACGGTTTCAGCAGCTATCCGTCAACAATAGTCTCGGGGGGGAGCGGTCGGGATGATTCCGGCAAGCTCTATGTTTTCCCTGCTGGCGGCTACCGTTTCCCGTATGTTGAACCGGGGACATACCGTTACTTCATCAAGGCCCCGGCCGGCTATACCGCCCCCTCGACGGTTGCGACACCCGCACTCCAAAGGCTTCCCGGAGCCCCTTTCGTAACGGTAACCGGTTCGCGTGGTGAAAAGTTTCCGCTCAGCCAGGGTCCGGCCATCCGGATTGACGTGCCTCTTGATCCCGTTGAAAAGGGACTGTGGGTTACCAAGAGCGCCGGCAAGGATCTGGTTGCTCCCGGCGAATTCATCACATTCGATCTTTCGGTTGCCAATATTTCAAAATTCCTTCCGGCTCATAACGTACAACTGGTTGATGCCATGCCTCCCGGATTTCGTATCCGGCGCGGGTCGGCAACCTCCGCCGGAGCAGCAGTTGCGGACCCATACGTCTCAACCGATGGCAAAACCATTATTTTCTCTGTCGGCACCCTTGCACCGGAAGCACACTATGCCGTCCAATTCGTGGCGGAGGTGACCGCCGGCACACCGATCGGGTCAACAACCAACCTGGCCTTTGCCTCCGGCAGTGACACTCCGGCATCCAACATAGCCAGGGCGGCAATCAAGGTTCGCGATGACTTGCTGCGTACGAGAAGCACCCTGATGGGGCGGGTCACCAGTGGCGCCTGTCCGGAAAATGGCGAAGAGCCTTTGCATGGCCTGGAAGGAGTGAGGGTGTACCTTGAAGATGGCAGTTTTGTGGCCAGTGACAAGGAAGGACTGTTTCACTTTGAAGGGGTCAAGCCGGGCCTGCATGTGGTGCAGATGGATCTTGATTCGCTTCCCGACGGCTATGCGGCACTTCCCTGCACTGAAAACAGCCGGTTTGCCGGACGGGCATTTTCCCAATTCGTCGAAGTGCAGGGAGGAACGCTCTGGCGGGTCGATTTCCATGCGCAGAATACAAAAACAGTGAAAGAGACCGGTAAGTCCGCTCCGGCAGAACAAAGGGAAGCGGCGCTGCCGCCCCCCCTCCCCTCAACTCCGGCACGCATGGCCATTGAACTGGGCAACAGTATTGACGGCACCGCCATTGTGTATTCCGCCGCCATGAAGGGAGGAAAAGTGCCGCTCAGTGAAGTGCGTCTCTCGGTGGAATTACCGGAAGGAGCAACGTATCTTCCCGGTACGAGCGCAGTAGCGGGCCAGCCGGTTGCAGATCCGGACGTTCAGGGTCAAAAACTTTTATTCACCCTGGGTGCTGTTTCTGCCGGATGGGAGCAACGACTCACCTTCAGGGCTTCCGCGGACAAGGCCGAGGCTCGGGAACTGCCTGCCAGCGCCTATCTCGCCTTTACGACACCGAAAGGTACCAGGGGGTTGACGCCGCCGGCCGAAACGTCCGTAAGGAAAGTTATCACGACGGACACGATTCCCATGCCTGATGTTGTCGTCAGACCACATTTCCCGACCTTTGGCGCGGAACTGTCAGAATTTGACAGGGCACAACTCGATGAGCTGGCTCGAATCCTCAAATCACTCAAAACAAGAAGCATCACCGTTACCGGGCACACCGACCATGTTCCGATCGCCCGGCGCAGCAGACATATCTACAAGAACAATACGGCACTTTCCCTCGATCGTGCCAAAAGTGTCGGGCGCTATCTGATGGAGGCGCTGCATATCACCCCGGAGCAACTGACCCTCGACGGCAAGGGCGAATTCAAACCGATCGCGTCAAACCGCACCTCACCAGGACGTAGGTTGAATCGTCGGGTCGAGGTCACAATTGTTGCAGACCGGATCGCGGAGACCACCTCCATCAAGATGCTGAAGGAATTCAGCGGCTCGCAGCAGGCAGAAGCAGATGCGGACGAAGCAGTTGCCGTTTCGGAACATGGCGTTGCAGAAGGACGGACTTCCGCGGCTGCCGGAAGCCCGACAGAAACTTCTTCGCCCTCTTCCGCTGCGGCGCCGTCTCTTGCCGGAACGGCACCGGCATCTTCACCGGCACCAGCAAAAGTGCCGCCCCTCTCCGCCGGCACGGCCAAAGGAGTGCTCAGCCCGCGGGATGGAGAGACCCTGCTTGAAAAGATCAATTCCGTCCAGGTGCGCCTTGACGCGTCACTACTGCCGAAACTTCTGGTGGATGGCGTCGAGATAGCGTCAGACCGTATCGGCTATCGTGCAACCGAGCCTGAAAACGGCACGATTTTCTACAGTTTCATCGGCGTTGATTTTGGCGATCCCGGCACCCATAGCGTCGAAATCAAGGGGGTCGATCCGTTCGGCAATGCACGCTTCAGCAACAAGGCACGGGTTATCCGTACCGGAGAGATCGCGAGAATCAGGATAGCGGACGTTGCGGGAAATGTGGCGGATGGCGCTGCCCCGGTCCGGATCCGTGTGGAGCTGTTCGATGCCGGTGGCACCCTGTTGAAAGGCTCCGCCCGCCTTCACGTCAAGGACGGCACGCTGAAGCCGTTTGTCAACGAGAAGGAGAAGATGACGCTTGACGACCTGACCGCAGGAGCCGTGGCCGAGGTCGATACTGAAGGGTGGATACGGTTCCAGCCGGTTACCTCCAGCGGCACGTTCACCGTGGTTCTCGGCTACAACTCAGCCAGCGCTGAAGCTGACGTCTATGTAAAACCGAAACTGCGTGACTGGATCCTGGTCGGCCTCGCCGAAGGTACTGCGGGGTACAATACCGCATCAGGCAACATGGAGAGCCTCAAGGCGGGCGAAGCAAAAGAGGATTTTTATCAGGATGGCCGGATAGCCTTCTTCGCCAAGGGGCAGATCAAGGGAGAATGGCTCCTGACGATGTCCTACGACAACACCAAAAGTTCGCGGGACACCGGAGCCAGCCTGTTTCAGCATATCGATCCGGATTCCTACTATACTCTCTATGGCGACTCTTCCCAGCAGCAGTACGACGCAGCCAGCAGTAAAAAACTCTACCTGAAAATCGAGCGGGATCAGTTCTACGCCATGTTCGGCGATTATGACACCGGTCTGTCGATGACCGAACTTTCACGCTACAGCAGGCGCATGACAGGAGGAAAGAGCGAGTATCAAGGCACATACCTTGAGGCAAACGGCTTTGCCGCCGAATCAACCCAGGTGTACCAGCGTGACGAGATCCCGGGCGACGGCACATCCGGTCTCTATCGCCTCAAACGCCGTCCGCTCGTCATCAATTCCGACAAGATCACCATTGTCACCCGTGACCGCTTCCGCAGCGAACTGGTCCTCTCATCCCGTACCATGTCACGGTTTGTCGATTACGCCATCGACTACGATGCCGGTACGATATTCTTCAAACAGCCGATAATGAGCAAGGACGAAAATTTCAACCCGATCACCATTGTGGCGGAATATGAGGCGTTATCCGATGCGGGGCGCGACTATACCTACGGCGGCCGGGTCGGCGTCAAACTGCTCGACAAACGGCTGAAGATCGGAGCGTCCCATATTCACGAAGGGCTGGGTGAACAGAAAAACGACCTGTTTGGTGTCGATACGACGATACTGATCACCGATGCCACAAAACTGCGGGGCGAAGCGGCAGGCACCGAATCGAACAACGCCGGGGTAAAGACGCGGGGCTATTCCTACCTCGCTGAACTGACCCACTCATCCAAAACATTTGACGGCAAGGCATATATCCGGGAACAGCAGGGCGACTTTGGACTTGGCCAACAGATGGGAAGTGAAAGCGCGACCCGCAAATTCGGCCTGGAAGGGATCTACCGGCTCAATGAAACTATCAGTTCCAGCGCCAGCCTGTATCGCCAGTCAAACCTGGCTGTAGACACCGAGCGGGACGTCGCCGAAGGGAAAGTAACGTACGCAACAAAGAAATACAGCACCTCCCTCGGCCTGCTCCATGCGCGGGATCGTCTGGCTGACGGCAGCGCCATGGATTCCGGCCAGATCACTGCCGGTGGAAAGCTGCTGACGCTGAATGACAGGCTGACCCTGTCGATTGATCG
>Ga0172380_10003981_pt1 | contig 19571 bp, 26 predicted proteins | sample Leawe162metaG_FD_119747 | JGI IMG/M metagenome (GOLD analysis project Ga0172380, IMG submission 119747) | Leachate microbial communities from a municipal landfill in Southern Ontario, Canada - Leachate well 162 metaG | ecosystem: Engineered > Solid waste > Landfill > Unclassified | place... | reverse complement strand
CTTGATCCGATCCAGGATCGCCGTGTTGCCCTCCAGGGCGTCCACTACTGCCCGCGACACCACCATCGTGTTCGGACGCAGCAGCGTCACGGACGTCACCGCCTGCTTCACCTGGCCGATCACATCGGTCCCTGCCACATCCCACTTCGCGGTCGGGCTGGAGTTCGTCCAGGTCGCCGTGGAACACAGCAGGTCCCGCACCCGCACCTCCCGCGAGAGCAGCAGCTTGTCAGTCAGCCGCTCCACCATCTGGCTCGTCAGGTCCGCCGGAACGTTGCTGTTCCGACGCTCCTTGTCGTCGATCATGTCGGCCAGGGCGTGCTCGTCGCAGGCGTACGTGCCCCAGGTGTTGGCCCAGTGCACCAGCCGCGCCTCGGTCCGGGGCGCCCGCAGCGTCGTCTCATTGCGGAAGGCGCTCAGGTCGTACATGGCATACGAGTCGCTGTCCCGCACCACCGGCACGATCGGGAACACCCGATCCGCTACGTACCCGCTGTTTCGGTAGCCGATCGACAGCGTGCTCAGCGGCACATTCACATGAGTAGATTCGAGCGCCATCATCTTCCTCCCATTGCTCCGTCGTCACAGCGACCCGCCGCTGCCCTCGCGCGTAGGGCGAGCCTCTCGCCCGCCCCCCTGCTGCTACAGCGTCACTGTGTACTCCACGTCCACGACCACGAACAGGTCCGCGACCTCATCCTCCGGCGTCGTCCTCGTCAACGTCAGCGTGTAGGTCACCTTGCTGTTGGCGGCCACGTCGTCCGCCGCGGCGTTGACCACTCCCACCGTGACACCCGTCCCGGCGGTCAGCGTGCTCGCACCGTCCGCCGCCGTCTTCGCCAGCGCCGGCTTCGTGCTGAAGACCGTCGTGCCGTCCACCAGCACATCCAGTTCCGCGCTCAGCGCGTCTGTGCCGTCCGCCCCCGTGTTCCCCAGCACCATCCCCGCCCGCACGATCCTTCCCGCCCCGTGCGCCACGTCGATCAGCGTCGCCGCGATGTTGGAGGTGATGTCGCCCGCCACCGACACTCGCAGCGGCACCCGGTACGTCAGCTCCGTCTGCTCCACCAGCCGCGTCCACACCAGGCACTCCACCAGGTCGTTCGCCGCCCCCGATGCTGCCCACGCCTGACCCACCGCGAAGTTGTGGCTCGCCGCCGAAGCCGTGTCCACCTTCCCCGTGGCGGCCACCACTGCCAGTACGTCCCCGAACGCGAACGGTCCGTTGGCCTTCATGAGGCTGGACCCGAGCACTCGCACCGTCGCTGCCTGGCCGGAAGTCGGCGCGTTCTGCAGGATCCCCACCGCCTGTTCCCCCACACCGCACAGCACCACGGTGTTCGCGGCGCTCAGCTTCACCGCACAGAACTGTGAGCTGCTCAGGTCCTCGCCCGCGATGAAACTCTCATCCCAGATGGGTCTGCTCGTCGCCATTGCCGTCTCCCCTTATGCGCTACTCTGCTTCGGTGCCACTGCTCGTCACCGAGCAGCCGTTACCCCAGCCCCGCGTCCTTCGCCAACGCCGGCTCCGCCGCGTTCACCACCGACATCGCCGCGGGGCGCTCGATGTTGCGGTCGGCCATCGCCTTCACAACCGCCGCCTCGTACCGCGCCGCCGCGTCGAGAATCTGCTCCCCGTCCGCCGCGATCCCGCGCTCCCCACCCTCCACCAGCGACCCCGGCAGATCTGCCACGATCGTCAGGATCAGCTCCCGCACTGATGGCTGCTGCTCATCCCCCTCGCTCATCATCGCGGGGGCTTCGTCGCTCACCATCAGCGCTGCCTCGACAATGCGCGTGCGCACCGCCGGAGCGATGTATATCGCCTTTTTGTCCCCGAAACGCAATGCCCCCACCCGCTGCTCGAGGCTCGCCCGCAGCAGTTGCGACTGCGTCGCCTGCAGCGCCGCCTGGTCCTGCTGCCGGGCGGTCGTGAGGTCGGCGTTCTCGGCCCGCAGCTTCCCCAGCTCGGCCTCCATCGCCGCCAGCCGCTCGCCGATCTGCGCGACACCCTCCGCCGGCGACGGCCCTCCACCGCTCGCCGCCGTGACGGGCGCCTCGCTCGTGTTCGGAGTCCCCTGCTGCTGCGTCTTCTGGTCCGCCATCTCTCGCTCCCCTTCCGCCGCCGGTTGCACCAGCGGCACGCGGAAAATCGTCGGCCCCACCCGCGGCTCCGCGAACTGCCCACCGATCTCACCAAGCTCCTTGAAGAACGGCTGGTTGACCAGGCTGTCCCCAACGATCAGGTTGCTGAACGGCTGGCTGTCGCTCGGCCGAACCCACTTCTGGCCGGCACTGCGGAGGTAGACCTCCGGCGAGTGGTATCGGAACCGCCGATCTCCGATCAACTCCGTCCCCAGCCGGTTCCACTCGATCGTCGCATACACGCCCTTGTCGCCCGACCGCAGCGACGTGTACCACCCCGCAGCTCCCTCCACTGTCGCCATGTGCCACGCGCACTCGATCGGGATCTTCTGCAGGTACACGTTGGCGGCGAAGTTCGCGACACACTCCTCGCCGTCTCTCTCGTCGATCGCGAGCTGACCGTACCACGGGTGACGCCACACACCGTACGGCAACACCATGATCTCATCCGTGGGCGTGGCCGGCAGTTCCATGAACTGCCAGAACTCCTCGATTGGCCGCGACCCATCTCTGTGCATGAGTTCATTGTAGCCAACTGTCAAGCACAACCGTGGTACGCTGTAGCTAATGCCGTAGTACGCTGATTGTTGTAGAACGTTGAGCGCAATTGCCCGCGGCCGCATCGACTATTGTGGCACGGAGAACCTTGCAGAGTCCTGTCAGGAACCTTGCAGATAGCTGTCATGCGCCTCGAATTCCTTGCAGAGTTCTGTCATTTGCCTTTCAGGCAACAAAAAAGCCCCGCTCGCGCGGGGCTCATCCCATCTCGTCATCGTCGCTAACGGCGCCGTCTATCGTCCGGCTGACTATACTGCGTCCCTGCCTTGATCCACTCCCCCAGCGCCACCAGCCCACCGCCCACCGTCGAGATCGCCGCCCCGATATGGTACCAAACCCACTGGGCAATGCGGTACTGCATGTTCACAGTACACCGCGGAGTCGCTTGACTTCGTCACTCTCTTCGTAGTAGTCCAGGAGCTTCACCAGTCCTTCTGTGGAGGCCTCTTGCCACTCCAAGGAGAGTACGACTGAGCGCTCCGCGTTTGCCATGAATGCCGGGATATTGGGCTGCTCCACATAGGCCGCAGCGCTGCACACGAAGGAGTACTGAGTCGCGTTGGGAAACGTCTGTGCAAGCTTTGACGAGAACATCCGCACATGCTCGATAAATGCCCTTCGGGCCGCCGGCAGACTATCCCCATACCGCGAGATGTCATATGTCACTGCGATGCTCCCGTTCTTGCTGAACGCATACAATGCCGGGTCGGCATTGCGGAGCTGCGACTGAATCGTACACGCTTCCGACGTACTCTTCGCCCAGGTCATGTCGCGTTCCCCGCTGCCGCCGGTCGCGGTCCGCGGCGGGGCCGCCTTCGGGGGCATGCTGACGGTCCCCGTATCCACGTTCGCTCCCCTGGCGGCCGGCGAATCTGGGGGAGCAATGTGCTCGCCCCACTTCACCATGCCATAGCAGAACCCCGCCACCAGCACGAGCCCCACGAACACCCACTTCATCACCCGCGCGCCCTGCTCTTCCTCCGTCAACGCTCGCTTGACCATCCTGGCCATCGTTGCTGCCCCCTCTACGTTGTGGGGCGCATAGGCCCCTGCCAACCGAACACTCAGTCCCCATCTTCGCTATCGGCTGCTATCACCTCCAGTGCCACAGGCCTTCCATATGCTCCGATTAGGATACGAAGCAATGATAGCTAGGTGATCCACTCGGCCTCGGTCAATGGTACTCCCCCGATCTGCGCTGTCTTAGCCAACAACGGAACCTCGTCCGGGATCAACTGCATCATCTCCGCTGCAACCGACGCCACAAACACGCGGAGGTTGCCGGGCCACACTGTAGGCGTCTCTGCCCTCAGAAACTCCGGCCACTCGCTGTATGGCTTGTTGCTGAGGACGCCAGCGCTCGGATAAGCCACTAGATACTCGCTCCCCGGATCGGAACCAAACAACTCCGGTATGCTAGTTCCCGTGATCTCCGCGATTCTCGCCACCGTATCTATCGATGCGCCAGACTTGCCCAGCTCGATCTTGTTGATGGCCGTGGGCGACAGGCCTATCGCCGCGGCCAGCGCCCGCCCGCTCATACCCACGCGGCGGCGGGCATCTCTGACGCGCTGTCCCAGCCCCCTCGGATCGTCATCCTGCGGCATGTGGTCTTCCTCCACAACGGCGTCCGGGCCTCCGGACTATACCCGTCAACGTTGTCTTCTACTCCCCCTTGTGCGCGGAATGTACTTGACACGCGTAGACGGACAGTCTACACTCCCTGCTACTGTAGACACGCAGTCTACACCGGAGCCAGAATGTCAATCTTCCACAACACTGACATCACCAACGAGCTTTTCCACGGGACCGCCCGACCCGTGGGTGTCGAACCCTCAGGGCAATCGCTGGCTCTGGTTGCCGCGGGGTGTGTGGAAGCACCCCGCGGCGAGTTCTCTCCGAAGGAGATGCAGATGCCGGCTACTACGCCCTACCCACCACTCAAGCGCACCGCCATCCCAGCATCACCAGCCGTTGGACACGTCATCCGTGTCGCTCGCCGCGCCCACAAGCTCACACTCGTGCAGCTCGCACATCACTGCGGCGTGCGCCAGGCCACACTCTCCCTTGTTGAACTCGGGAAGAGCGGCATTGGGCCCGAGCTGACCGCCCGCATCTGCGCTACCCTCAACATCCCGATCGCGGCTCTCCTCTGCGAGCTTGCGCCTGCCGCAGCCGCCCCGAGTCCGGACGGTGATGACTATGTCATCTAGCCCCGCCGACATCGGTCTCGCTATCCAGGCCGCGCAACTCCTCGACCCGCGCCTCAAAGCCTCCGAGCGACGCGGACGCATCTCGCAGCTCGCACAGCGCCTCGGCGTCAGCGACTCCACCGTCTACCGACACATCGAGCGTGTCGAGAGCGGCAAGCCTCCGCGCAAAACACGCGCCGACGCCGGAGCCTCCCGCGCCCTACCCGACGACGTCGTCGCCGCCGCCCGCGCCCTCTTCATCCGCAAAGGCGCCGACCTCCTCTCCACCGCGCTGATCGGCGAGCAACTCCGCCACCAGTTTCCCGACACCGTCATCACCGACAGCGCCCTCCGCCGCCTCCGCCAGACCACACTCAACGAGCGCGAGCGCTGGCAAAAAGCCTACACCACCATCGACGTTGCGCATGCCAACGACGAGTGGCAGATCGATAGCAGCAAGAGCGATTTCTTCTGCCTCGCCCCTCACCATGACAAGCCCGTTCGCGTGCAGCTCACCGTCTGCCTCGATGCCTGCACCCGCAGCATCATGTACGCTCGCTATGCCACCGAGACTCCCTACACCGAGGTCGCGACCGTCCTCTACCAGGCCATCCGCCGACAGTCCGACGCCTGGCCCCAGGCTGGCGTCCCCGTCCGGCTCACCGTGGACTGGGGCAAAGTCTACATGTCCGCCAACCTCGAAGCCGCCCTCGGCAATCTCGGTATCGAGCGCAACGATTCCCATCCCTACTATCCCCAGGACAAAGGTAAAATCGAGCGCGCGATCGGCACGCTCCACCACATGTTCGAGCCCACCCTCCCCGGCTACTGTGGCAACGACAACAAGGGTGAACACCGCGTCACCGTGGACGACGACTTCCGCTGCCTCGCCCCGCGCACTGACGGCAAGCGGTCCGCGGCCGCCCGCGCCGGCACCTGGCTCGATAAGCGCAACAACCAACCCCTCCTGACCCTCGCCCAGGCGAACGATCTCCTCTGGGAGTGGATCGCCGGCACCTACAATCACCACACCATCCGCACCACCGGCATGACCCCCGTCCAGAGTTGGCTCGCCCACCCGCCTGTGGCCAACCGCACCTACTCCACGGACGTCCTCGAGACCGCCGTCCTCTCCCGCAAGTACCCCACGGTGCACGCCGGCAAGATCCGCTGCCTCAACTGTGAGTACTACGCCCCCGAACTCGTCGGCTGCAACAACACCCAGGTCGAGATACGCTACGACCCCGCCGACATCCGCGAGATCCGCGTCTATGGCCAGACCCGACACCTCCTCAACGGCAAGGTTGTGGCCAGGCCCTGGGGGCTCATCTGCACGGCGAAGCTCGACAACCCGCTGCTCTCCGGCTCCCCACAGGCCGAGGCCGAGCTGCGCGCTCGCAAGCAGGCCAACGCCCAGGCCGACGCCGAGCGACGCGAGTGGGAGCAGAGCATCCTCGCCAACCCTGCCGCCGCCGCCGATCTCACCGCGCGCCTCGCCGCCGCCGCCGCCGCCGCGCCCGGCATCGCCGCCCCGCCGCCCGACATCGTCCCGCCGCCGGCCATTCCTGGCCTCTCGCACGAAGCCGAAGCCGCTCTCGAAAACATCACCATCGGCGGCGTCCCACTCATCCGCCGCGCCGCCACTACCTAGTCGCAGTCCGGGTGCCACTGGTCGTCCGCGACCAGTGCGTACCGATACTACCATCCGCTTCACGTTTCGCCGCCCGCGTCGCACAGACCTCTACTATAGGAAGGAGATAGCCATGCCCCGTCGCCCGGTCCTCAAGCCCTATGTGTGGCCCATCCCGTCGTTCCGCCACACCGTCAAGGCCCTCGAGTTCGCCGCCAAACTCGTTGACACCAACATGCCGCTCTCTGTCATCAGCGCCGCCGCTGGTGAGGGCAAGACCTTCGCCGCCGAGTTCTTCTGCCAGGCCCATCCCCGCCACGCGCGCCATTGCTTCTGCCCGCCCCGCAACATCCTCACGCCCATGTTCCTCCTCGAGAAGGTCTCCCTCGCTCTCGGCCAGGAGCCTGTCGGCCATCGTGTCAGCATGCTCTACAACGCTGTTGCCAAGATCCTCTCGGAGCGCAAGTACTTCCTCATCATGGACGAAGCGGATCGCCTCCGCGCCGCCGACCTCGACATGATGCGCGACCTCTCCGAGGAAGCCGGCGTCGCTATCTGTTTCATGGGCTGCCCGGGACTCCTCACCGTCCTTGAGTACGCCGCCCCCACCAAGCACCGCGTCGGCTACAAGTTCATGATGCCCCGTCTCACCGACGCCGATCTCCACAAGGTCTTCGACGCCCGCTTCGACACTGCGGTCGTGGACACTCTCTGGGATCACACCGCCGGCAACCTCCGCCACATTGAGGCCGTCCTCGGCCTGATCGCCAAGGCAGAAAACGGCAGCGACTCCGTCCAGGTCACGCCCGACCTGGTGCACGCGATCGCCGCCGACTGCCTCCTGGGGGCCGCCTGACATGGACGACCAATGGAGCCCCGCCGTCATCGGACCCATCATCCGACAGGAGATGAAGCAACGCCGCGAACGCGAACGCCGCGAGGCGGAGACCTCCGCCGCCACCATCGCCGCCCTCTCTGATGATATCTCCCGGCTGCGCGCCGAGAACAGTTCCCTGCGCAAAACGGTCTCTGCCCTCCAGCGCCGGACGGGAGGTGGCAAGCATGCACGACGCTGACGAAGTACGCCACCCCACTGCCCGCCAGATCGGCCGGCTCTACAACCTGGCCCGTCTCTGTGCCCTCGACCATGATGCCACCAAGGCCCTCTTGCAGGAGCAGTACCAGGTGGCCTCCTCCAAAGACCTCACCATGTATCAGTATGAGGCCTTCACTGCGGAGCTGCAGCGGCACGCCGATACCATCGCCCGGGGCCGCCAACTGCCTCCCGCCGCCGCCCACCCGCGCGACGGCATGTACGCCTCCGCGGAGCACCTGCGCGAGTTCGCCCAGGGCGTCAAAGACTTCCGCCGCGCCTGGGCCGACGACCTCACCGACGACGACGTCACAGTCCTCGCCGTCATACTCGACAAGTTCCGCCTCTATCGGTCACGCGACCGCAAGCTCTCCCAGGCTCAGCTCGATGAGTTCCTCACCTCCGCCGGCAAGTTCCAGCTCTGGGTCTTCCGCCGTGCCTGTGAAATCTACCTGTCCAGCTACACGACTAAGCCCGAGCGCTACTTCCTGGGCATCATGAAGAACGTCGTCCGCGATCGCAACCGCGAGCTGGCCGCCGCCCAACGCGACCTCCTGCTCGTCTGACCCAACTCTGCCTCTCTGAGGTGACGCCATGCCAGACCGACAGCAGACCAAACCGAAGCAGCTCCTGCTCATCCAGACCTGGACCGACGTCGATCGCTCCCTCGCCAGGCAGCGCAAGCTGCAGCAGGCGGTCACGGCCAACACCACCACCCTGAATGAGCGCCGGCGAGCACTCGACGCCCAGCTCGCCCGCAATGCCGCCAAGCTCAAGGAGCTCCGCGACCGCAAGCGCGCCGTCGAGCGCTACACCCTCAAGCACCTGCCGGACATCGAGCCCGCCCGCACCAAGGAGCTGAACCACGGCGTGGTCTCGGTCCGCCTGGCGCGCCGCCTCCTCCCTCTGCCCGGATCGAGCTGGGCCGACGTCCTCGACGGCCTCAAGGCCCCCCTGCTCGACCGCCTCGGCGCCCTGCTCAAAAAGCTCGCCGGACGCTACGTCCGCGTCCGCTTCGAGGTCAACAAGCAGCAGGCCTTCGAGGACTACCAGAACGGCGTCATCACCGACGACGACCTGGCGCAGCTCGGCATGCGCATCTATGCCCGCAACGCGGTCCAGATCAAGCTCGCCGACACCGACGCCAAAGCCTGAAGGCCTATCACCCTTGCCCCCACACGGGGGTACGCCGCGATGGCCTGGCGCCGCGCCGCGGCCGCGATCTCTCACCGCCAGGCCAGACCAGTCCAATGCGAGGTGCACCCTTGGCCACAGCATCACTACAACTGACGCCCATCACCATCTCCGAACTCGCCGTGCACATCCAGAACCGCACCGGCCTGGCCGTCGAGTACCACATGCTGCGGCAACGCATCGGTCGCGCCGACGCCTCTGGCAAGCTCCCGGCTTCGATGGTCAGGGCATCCCTGCCAGGGCAGGGCCGTCTTGTCCGCAAGGTCTACCTCGAAGACCTCGACACCTGGTGCGAATGGTTCCGCAGCAACGCCTGATCACGAAGAGCTAGGCATCCCTCCCATGGCCACCAACGACTTCACAACCGATCCGGCAATCACCCCGGGCAAGCACTCGCAGGCCGCTCTGATCGCCACCATGCCTGACGACTTCCCCCACATCCCCTGCGTGGTCGAGCCACGCTGTAAGCTCTGCCAGCTCAAGGTCCACGACCCCCAGCTCTTCGACTGGGTCAACCGCTCCCTCTTCGCCGGCGTCACCCACGCCGACATCATCGCCCACTGCGCACAGGCCGGCGTCAAGACCTCGCCCCAGAGCCTCTGCAAGCACAAGTCCGATCACCTGATGGACTTCGTCCGCGATGCCATCCGCACCCACCTCGAGCTCTCCGTCATCTCCCAGCAGATCGGCTCGGTCCAGGACGGCAATGTCGCTGTCATCATCACCCGCCTGCTCAGCATCATGATCCTGCCCCTGCTCAACGGCGTCCGCGACAACCTCCAGGACCTCGCCCGTACCGAACCCGAGCGCGCTGTCCGTCTCGCCCTCGACATCGCCAAGACCGCGAGCACCGTCCAGACCGCAGACGCCACCACCCGCCTCCGCGCCCTCGAGCTGCAGGACAGACTCCTGCGCTACGATGCCGCCAAGCGCGCCCGCATGCAACTCGCCGTAGATCAGATGCGCGAAGAGTTCCGCACCAAGGCGCCGGACATCTGGGCCCGCATCGAGCCCGCACTCCTCGAGTTCCTCGAACTCGAGGAAACCACCGACGCACCGTCCCCCGGAGGTGAAGCCACATGAGCATCACCTCCCAGCTCGTCAAAGGCACTGTCCCGGCCAGGCGCGAGCAGTTCTTCCAGCGCCACGTCCGCCCGGACGGAAAGCCCTGGTCATACCAGAACCACGAGTACCTCCGCGACATCGTCGCCGACACTGCCCCTCACCGTGTCATCCAGAAGGGCGCCCAGGTCTGCATCACCACCTGCGCCTTCGGCGAGCTCCTCCACGAGTGCGAGCTCGGACGCAACTATGGCTACTACATCACTGACGGCGGCCTCATCAAGCGACTGGTCCAGGGCAAGCTCGATCCCCTCATCAACGCCGACCAGTTCCTCGCCGAGTCCCTCGGGAAGATCGACGCCCTCGATGGCGCCAACGCCGCCGGGCGCCGCCGTGCCCGACGCAAGGGCGCCGACAACATCATGGTGAAGCAGATCGGCCCGGGCTTCGCCTACTTCTGTGGCCTCCAGGACCTCGGTGACGCCAAGTCCATCTCTCTCGACGGCTACGTCCTCGACGAGGTGGACGAAGTCGACCAGCGCCTCGCCATCTGGCTGCGCGATCGCCTCCGTCACAGCAGCTATCAGCACGTCCTCGAGCTGTCGCAGCCCAGCGTGCCGGATTGGGGTATCAACGCCCGCTACGAGTTGAGCGACCAGAAGACCTACCTCCACCGCTGCCCCCGCTGTCGCACCTGGCACTGCCTCGAGGAAGAGTGGCCCTCCTGTCTCCACCAGCACACCCCTACGTGTACGGCCTGGCATCCCGTGGACGATACCTGCAACGGCTGCCGCCACGCCCCGGACGATCCGGCCGCCGCCCTCGGCGCCAACGAGTACCGCCTGGTCTGCACCAACTGCGGCGCCCGCGTCCGCGGCGCTGGCCTGGCCGCTAAGGCCGAGTGGGTCGCCCGGCATCCTGGTCGTGACGTCAGCGGCTACCGCATCTCGCAGCTCTATGGCCCGGCCACCACGCCGCTCTCTCTGGCCCGAGACTGGCGCCCCTGCGCCACCTCGACCGACGCCATGGAGAACTTCCAGAACTCCGTCCTGGGCCTGACCTTCGCCGGCGACAAGCAGCCCCTCTCTATCGACGTCGTCAACGCCGCTTGCGGTGATTGGGGCCTCGGCCTGCGGCCCTTCCTGGCTCGCCTGCCGGAAGACGCCCGCCCCCTCATCATCGGCGCCGCCGACATCGGCGACGTTATCCATGCCGGACTCGGGGTCGTCTGGCAGGACCTCTACGCTGTCGTGGACCTGCGCGAGATCAGGGATCTCCGCCTGGGCGACAAGGTCGTCTCCGCCTGGGACCAGCTCCACCAACTCCTCGCCCTCTGCCACTTCTCAGTCATTGACGGGCGCCCCGAGCACAGCCAGGCCCTCGCCCTGGCCCGCGCCCTCCAGGGCCGTCTCGCCCTCGCCTACTTCCGCGGCAACGAGTTCGTTATCGGCGATGAAGACGACGGCGTCGGCACCCCGATCCCCATCGTCTTGCAGGACCGCACCACTGCCATCGACAACGCCGCGGACCTGGTCAAGTGCGCCGCTCTCCGCCTGCCCAAGCAGACCCTCGAGATCATGGCCACGTTCCGCCGGCACTGCAGCAAGCTCGTGAAGATACCCAACCCAAACACCGGCCGTCGCGAGTATGCCGGCCACGTCGAGAATCACTTCGGGCTCTACCTGACCTATCTGGAGATGGCGCACAAGGTCGCCGTCAAGCTCGCTATCGGCCCCCGCGCGGATTTCGACTTCGAGACCTGCACTATCGGCGGCTCCCACGCCGCCCGCGAATGGTGACACCATGAGTCCACGCCGCAGCCCGCATCTCTATCTACAGATCGCCGTCGTGGCCCTCATCTGGTCCGCCGCCTTCGCGGTTGGCCAGGGCATCAACCGCCGCCTCGCCACGTTCCCTAACGCCCTCGCCTCGCCTCCTCTCTCGCGTGGCCCGCACACTCCGTGTGCGGATCCGGCTCTCTCGCCTCTCGCCGCCGTCGAGATCCCCGCCCCTCCCGCGCCGCGCCCCACCCCGGAGCGCCTCCGCCGCCACAAATGCCGTGCACTCTGGCAGGCCGTCGCCCCTTGGTCCTACTCGCCGGAACTGGCCGACTACTTCTGCATCCATCACGAGCTTGCCGGCATCGAGACCGAATGGTACTGGAGCCTCGTCTACGGCTTCAGCAACTTCGGCCTCACTCTCCGCTCCCAGGCCCCGGGCCTCTGCTATGGCCCGATGGACGTCAAGTGGCCTGGCTTCGCTCGCCAGGTCGGCGCCACCGAGCCGGACGACCTCCTGGATCCGCGCACCAACATCCGCGCCCACATCGCGGAGGCCTCCTACTATCACCGTCGCACCGGCCGTACCGGCATCGCGCTGCTCTCCACCGTCTTCTACCCCGCGTCTCCGCGGGAGTATCACCGCTGGCGACCCACCGACGCCAGGCTCCGCCGCATCCTGGCAACCTGGTACCGCAAGCATCCCGCCGGGTATTAGCCCGGCCGCAGACACAAGGAGCATCCGTGCCATGCCGCCCGCCAAGCCGCCCAAGCCGCGCACATACCGCTGGCTCACGATCCGCGACCGCTACGAGTGGCGTTGTCTGCCCGACCGCCGCCACGTCCTGATCGTCCGCCGGCTCATACCGGACTGGGAGTGGCTCGTCTGCCTCGGCCACGAGCGCAACGTCATCGCCCGCGGCGACGTCGCCGACACGGCCGCCGCCGCCGCCAACGCGGTGAACCCGCAGAAGCTCCCCCAGACCCTGGCCCTCGAGGCCTATCACACGCATCTCGGCACACCGGGCTTCTGCCCGGAACCTGCGAAAGGACAGTAGATCATGGAAGTCGCCCGCCCCGACAACTCAACACCCTACCCTCGCCCCTTCCGCGAGGACGATCTCTCGGACGCCCTGGTCGCCACCATGCGCTCGGACCAGGCCTTCTCCGACGTCGCCGCCGAGCGCTGCCGCCAGGTCATGCAGTGGGGCTCGCAGGATGACCTCTCGCCCTCCCACTGGATGACCATCATGATGGAGGAACTCGGCGAGTGCGCCCTCTGCGTCAACGAGATCCATCGTGGCCGCCAAGCCCTCGAGAACCTCCAGGACCTCTATAGTGAGCTCACACAGCTCGCCGCCGTGGCGATCGCCGCCATGCAGGTCATCTCCCTACACCTTGACGCCGAGGACCTGCCTCGGCCTATGGGGTCGTCCGCAGACCAGAGCTACCCCGGCGCCGACGCGGAGATCGCGCTCGCCCTGGCTGATCACCTGGTGCAGTCCAAGCCGCGGGACGCGATGACCAGCGCCGAGTATCACCTCTGCGTCCTGGCCGCCGCTCACCGCCTCGCGCCCGAGCAGGAGCCCGCCGACACCGACCCGCCGCCCGCCATCCCCGAGGATGCCTGGCGGGAGGTCAACAGCCCGAACTCCTATCAGCGCAAGGACCTCTCCCTCGGCTTTGCTCCGACGCCGCCCCTGCCCAACATCGCGGACGTCCGCGGCGACGTTTCCTGCTGCACAGATGGTGTCCACTGCCGCTACGGCATCAAGGTCAAGTGCCATAGCGGCCACGAGCTGCAGCTCCGCGGGGGCGGCCGCAACCGCGACGACGCCCGCGCCAACCTCGAAGCCGCCTACCCGCAGCTCGTCGCCTGGGCCGCCCAGCTCGCCGCCTCGGAGACTGACGACCGCCAACTGGAAACTGGTAACTGACTATGGACTACCTCGACCGCGCCGCCGACGCCACCCTCGCGGCCCAGGAGCACGACACCGCCGGCCTCGCCGCCCGCGCCGTGCCACAACGCCTCAACCCCACCGAGCTCCGCAGACTCTGCATCCACCTGGTGGAAACCGACATGTCGATCCCCGCGGGCCTCGCCGGCCTCGGCTACGGCATCCGCAACCTCCACCTCGACGACCTCGACCGCCTCGCCCGGTCCATCGCCCGCTGCCGCCACTGCAACACCTGGACCCGCTTGGCCGAGCTGGTCAACGGGATCTGCCCCGACTGCCTCGAGGAAACGGAGGGTGACTGACATGGAACAGGCACCAGGCCCACCCGACATGTGCTGTCTCGCCCACCTGCCGCGCAACGTACAGCTCGCGGCCGAGCTCATCAACTCGGAGATACAGCGCACCCAGCGCCATATCGATGTCCTGCACATGAGGCTCGCCGCGAACCCTGATGACGACGCCGCCGCCCGCCAGCTACGCCTCCGAACGCTGGCTCTGGCCAGCCACAACGACCTACTCCAACTCCTCGGCGCGCCGATCGTGCGCCTGATCGCCTGGGAGCAAGCACGAGCGCGCCAGGCCGCCGCCGCCGCCCGAATGGTGGCGATGAACTTATGACCACCTGTCGCTACCTGGTCGCCAAAGGCGACGGCTTCAGCCCCTGGTACTGGTGCCAACACCTGGGCAAGCAGGTCCATCCCGGCCACGACGGCTGCACTGCCACCGGCTGCCCGAAGCTCCGCGCCGCCGCCGCCCGCGCCGCCAAACAGGCTATCCAGAAACGGACGACGACGGCAGATCCAAAGAGAACCGCAAAGCGCAATCTATGAGCATTGACCTACGGCCATCAATCAGGATCCTCGATCAAGCGGCCGCGGCACTGGCCCGACAGATGGACCAGGCCGCGGCACTGCCGGCGCTCACGGCTGTCCGCCAGGCCACCGGCCTCGAGCAGGAGGACGCTGATACCCTCCGGTCCCATCGGCGCGCGCTTGAGATACTGCGAACTCACGGCGGCGCAGGCGTATGACGGACGTCGCCCGCAAGCAGTCGGAAGTGCTCACTGGCACCAGCGGTGCCATGACCGCGCGCATGTATGAACTCGGGCGCGCGGAAGCTACGCCGGCGGACGAGTGGCCCGTGGATCAGATCATCGAGCACCTGGATCACAACACCTGCAGGCTCTGCCAACTACTGCATGGCCGGAAGATCCGCCGCGGCTCGCCCGAGTGGATCCGCTGGCACCTGGCCTCACACATCCATTGCCGGCGCATCCTGGTGGCTATCCACAAAGATGAGCGCGACAACAACGGCAACCCCGCCGAGCAGGACCTGCACGAGCCTCCTGACAAGCTGGTCGAGCAGCTTGGCGGAGATCTCGAAGAAGCCCGTAGGGCCTGGGCCAAACTGATCCAGCAGGAGGGCCACTTCGTCACCGACCCAAAGAAGTACGAAGGCCTACGCGTGCCCGCCAGGCCTACTGGCAGGGACTTCATCTACAGCCGCAAGGCAGGCGAGAAAGCCAAGCTGATCTTTGCTAGGGCCATCCCGGACGCTGCCCTGCGCGAGACCCTGCGCCAGATCGCCGGCACGATCGTGGCCGACGCCATCTCCTCCGGTGCCGGGGCGTATGCCGCGATCAACGCCAGGATACTCGGCCAGTGCGCCCAGCAGGGAGCCACGCGACAGTGGTGGGGACACTACGGCGCCGACTTCAAGCACCACCGTGACGACTGGGGTATCAGGCAGTTGCTCAGTAGTGCCGACTTCCGTCAGCTCCCCAGCGCAGTCCTGGGAGCCAATCCGGACGTTGCCGTGCTAATGTACAACTCGCTCGACTATGGCGAGATGCCATTGGTAGTGTTCCGGGCACGCAATGTGCAGGTCGGTCGCAACACCATTCGGGAGGCCTGGACCTGTTGGGACACTGAGCGTTCCCAGCTCTTTCACGCCGGGCAACTGCACTATGACCAGTTCGTCTCCGAGGGCGCAGACTGGACGGAACTCGTGGGGGAATGGTGACTGCATGGCTCTTCAAGGCGGCGACGCGATAGCACTTGACTCGTGGTGTCTCTATGCCGTTGACATCCCGAACCTGGACCAGCTCCACATTCGCGAGGCCTTCTACTACCGCGATGATCTCCGCCGCGCCCTGGTGGCCGGAGCCGGTATCTCCGCTGCGGAGCAGGCCGCGCTCCGCGAAGCAGACGACCAGTTCGACCGCGCGGCCGTCGCCGTCATGCCATACCTGGCACATGCCGGCTGGGTCGCTCGTCAGCCGGCGGACTCCTACGCTCGCACCTACTATGACAAGCACGCGGGGAGTTGAGCATGGCCTCCTACTGTACGCCCGATGACCTGCTGGAGCTGATCGGCGCCCCCGTGCGCTGGGGAACTGCGCCGGCGCCGGCGGAGACCACCGTCGACGACCTGATCGAGCGCAAGTCCGACATCATCGACGGCAAGTGCCGCGACCGCTACACCGTGCCCTTCGCCGCGCCGCCGAAGCTGATCATCGATACCTGTGTGCAGCTTGTCCTCGCAGACCTGCTGCCGATCATCTACTTCAACAGCGACGCCCAACTCGCCCGGGCGAAGCTGCTCAGCGCCGCGGCCGCCGCTACCCTCGCCGACATACAGGCGGGACGCCTCTCACTCGAGGACGACGACCAGGCTTCCCAGGGCATGGGCGGCCAGGTCACCTATACCGTGCCGACCGACGAGCGCATTTTCACACGTGACCAGGACTACTGATGGCTGGCTACAGCTTTGATCTCAACTGGACCATCGCCGGCGAGCGGCAGCTCGCACGCCGCTTCACGCGTTTGGCGATGACGCTGTCCAACTACGCCCGCCCGTTGGCGCGTATGGCTCGTGACGTCATCTACCCGGAGATACGCCACCAGTTCCAGGCCGAGGGAGATCCCGGATGGGATCCGCTGAGCGCAGCCTACGCCGCTTGGAAGGCACGTAAGTACCCGGGGAAGCCCAAGTTGCAGGCGACCGGAGCCCTACTCGCCTCGCTGACCAACCGCAGGGCAAAGCACGCCATCTACACGCTGACCAAAGACGAGCTCATCATCGGTACCAGTCTGCGCACCCCTGACGGCGAGTGGAATCTCGGTCTCCTCCATCAGCTCGGGGCCCCGAAGGCTAAGCTCCCGGCGCGACCCATGATGCGCCTGCGAGAGTCGGCACAGACCCGCGCCGTCGAGATCTTCGCCCGCTGGCTCTGGGAAGAGGGCCAACATGCTGAGGTGGGAGTATGAGCGAGTTCTACGTGCCGCTGCAGACCCGCGTCCGTGAAGCGATCCTTGCCGTCCTCCAGGACGACCTGATCGACCGCCTCGCGACCATGGGACACACGTTCCTGACCGATCTGGCATTCCTGCCCGTTCCCCCTGGCGCCATCAGTGGCGACCAGATCGCGATCGGCTACCTCGGGGCGATCCGCGGCAATAGCGACAAAGACGGCCTGCGCCTGACGCGCGACACCCGCGATGCCCTGCTCGGCTACGTCCTCGAGATCTGGTGTTTCGGCGCCAGCGATGATGAGGCTCAGACCAGGGCCGAGGCATGCGAGTGTGCGATCACGGAGCTGCTTGATCTACCCGAGCACCGCTACCTCGGAGGGCTGATAGACAGTCCGATCACGATTGGTAACACCCAGGCGATCAGCGCCGAGGACGACGACCGCACCAGCCTCTGCTGGCATCTGGCGCTGCCGGTGTCATGCCGAGTACGCACCAACAGACCGGAGCACTCAGATGAGTAGAGCACGCCGAACCAACACCCGGAGCCACCGGGCCACGCGCACTAGTCCCGCCGACTTCGCGCACCGGGAAGTCATCCTCGAAGCGCTCGGCATCTGCGGGTGTCCCTCCTGGGATAGCCTGTCACCTGGTGAGTACAACCCGGCTCTGGTCGGAAACAAAGCCATCCTCACCTATGACAAGATGCGTCGCTCCGACGCGCAGGTGGCGGCGCTCGAAGCGATCATCTCATTGCCGGTGCGGGCGGTGAAGTGGTCTGTCAAGGCCGCCGGCGAAGGGCGCGCAGAGCAGGAGGCCGCCGAGCTCATAGAGCGCAACCTGCTGAAAGGAATGGCAGTCACCTGGGACGACTTCCTGCGGCAGATGCTCCTGTCAGTTCTCCTGGGCTTCTCGGTCCACGAGCAGATCTGGGTAGAGCGCGACGGCTATATCCAGTGGGAGGCGTTCTCCGACCTCCCACAGACCTCCGTGACTGAGTTTCACACCTTCGACCACACCTGGCGCCCTGGAATCAAGCAGGCCGCTATCGGCGCCGACGGCAAGTGGCAGGAGGTAACCATCCCTCCTGAGAAGCTCCTGGTCACCACCTACCGCCTCGAAGGGCGGCACTATGCCGGCTTCCCGGTTCTGCGCCAGGCGTACAAGCATTGGTTCATCAAGGATTCAGTGTATCGCATCATCAATCTCGGCATCGAGAACAACCTGCTGGGTACCATGATAGGTTCGGTGCCACCGGGAATGTCGGACCCCCAGCGCAAGAAGTTCCTGGCCATGATTGAGCAGCTCCGGGCCCGCGATATCACCGGGTTCATCAAGGACGCCGACATGGATCTCGCACTGCTCGAGGCCCAACGCAACCCTATCGACGTCATGCCGTACATTGAGCATCATGACGTCCAGATCGTCAGGACCGCCCTGGCGCAGTTCTTGAACCTGGGACAGACCGGCCAGGGCACCCAGGCGCTCTCTGATAACCACAGCAGGGTCTTCATGTTGGCCGAGCAGACGCTTTCGTCAGGCATCGCCGGCAATCTCAACCGCGGCCCAATTCCACAGCTCTGCGCCTACAACTGGCCCGGAATGTCAGCCTATCCTGAGGTCTACTGCGAGGATCCTCGCACGGTCCTCGAGCTCGACGCGATCGGCTATGCTCTTGCCCAGCTCGTCAGCGGACAACTCATTACCCCAGACCGACCCGTCGAGGAGCGCGTCCGCGAGTTGTACGGCCTACCACCACTCCCCGATGAGCAGCCCGCGCCCAAGCCCCAGGGATCGCCACGCGGCGCGCCATCCGACACAGCGCCGGACGATGACCAGGCCAAGGCGTCTGTCCGACTCGCCCCTGGGCCGGCGTCATGCGGCCACGAGCTGCCGGCGGCCTTTGCTTCTACCGACATCGCGCAGGTGGGGCAGTTCTTTGACCAGGTAGAGGATAGCTTCCAGACTGAGGCCGGAGTGCTTCTCGACGAGCTGATCGCTCAGCTCGAGCGCAAGGCGGCCCCTGCCCTGGCCCGGAGCGCCGATGGTGGCAACCCACTGTCCCGGGCGAGCGTCTACCAGGTACTGGCGAAGGTGTCGCTCGCGAACCCGGACCGCTACGTGGCGATCGTACGCAAGTACCTCGAGCAGCTCGTCATCGCCGGCGGTGAGGCGGCCGCCCAGGCCACCGGGCAGGGCTTCCAGATGTCCCGCGAGCTGCGCGTCTTCCTCCGCGCCCAGGCGCAGCTTACCGCCGACCGCCACCTGGCGGACATCAAAGCGGTCTTCATCCAGCAGCTACTCGATGGTGTGGTGGGGCAGGTCGAGGGGAAGCAGGCTGTCTCCGACGCCGCCCAGGCGGCCCGTGACAGGGCCACCGCGGGCTTCCAGGGCCATTTCCGCGCCGCCCTGTTGGCGCTGACTGATCATCTCGGGCCCGAGCTCCCCAGCGTCTCCTAACGCCCCGGGTTCAGGCCATCCGTTGTTTCATTTTTCGCAGATAATGTGGTGATATAGCCCGTAGAATTTCGCAGACAATCCGTCAAACCACCCCCCAAGCGACGGCCCGCGCCCCCGTCGCTATCAGCATTTCCCCCATTTTTCGCACTTATCGCGCTCCCCACCCCCAGATATTCGCATATAATGTGCAGAACGACAGCCGCGTGGCTACTGGCTGCCGCCGCTACGCGGCTCGGAGAGACGGCGAGAG
>Ga0172380_10003980_pt1 | contig 19573 bp, 18 predicted proteins | sample Leawe162metaG_FD_119747 | JGI IMG/M metagenome (GOLD analysis project Ga0172380, IMG submission 119747) | Leachate microbial communities from a municipal landfill in Southern Ontario, Canada - Leachate well 162 metaG | ecosystem: Engineered > Solid waste > Landfill > Unclassified | place... | reverse complement strand
TCTCGTAAAAAGAAGACGATGTCGTCTTGATCCAAGACGAAGAACTGGAGGATCGATAGAACACATCAAAATTTACCGTACCTCTGTAAGATGTATCAGTGGATGTTCCATCTCGAGCTCGTAGTGTCATGTCTACCCATTGATTGGTTGTTGGAGAAGCATCATCAGTGGTGATGAGGAAATTGTTCCCGTCAGTATTTTGATCCCCACTCCCGTCACTACTATCGCATGTATCGACAGACTTTTCTACGTAGGAGAATATCTCACGACGATAGGCAGCGTTGTTTGGACCAAAGGAACTTATAGAGGATATTATATCATTGTCATAGGCATATTGCATTACTGGCTTTTGCCAAGAAACCGCACCAGTATTTGCAAATCTCCAATCATCATAGATAGTTTCCTGAAAATCGAGATCTGCACTTTCCATAATGATAGAAAGAGCCTCCGTGCGTGTGATATCTTGCAGGGGACGAAATACAGCCCTTCCAGAGCTATCTCGACGAGATGTGGTGATAATACCATTATCGGCAAGAATTTCCACAGAACGACACACCCAAGCATTCGGTCGCACTATCCCGACATCCGTAAAGATGTTTTGGCACTGGTAATCACGTAAGTCTGGTATATCATCGATTCTTCAGCATCTTTCTGCGACACGGAGCGCAAGAGCGGCCACCTCCTGTCGAGAGATAGTACGGTCGAGATTATAGTCTCTACAGTTTACTTGCTTATTGACGAGGCCGATGTTTGCTAAGTCATGAGCCATGTTACAATCGTCGACGCTGTAGCCCAGTGCTACTGAACAGAAGGCGAGAGAAATAAAGGCGCCCACGTATTGAATAAAATATTTATTCATAAATATATAATTATGGAGTAAAGACCTCACATATAGTGTATAATATATATATTTAAAAAAAAGCAAGCATTTTAATATATTTAAATATAAATAATCATTTTAGCAAATTATTTTAGTTTGATTTTATGGGTAAAGTGATGTAGGATGTTTCTATGACCACTCTCGACATAATTATCCGCTTTCTAGAAGCTGCAGCCCTCTGAGCTTTGGTGGGACTTGAGAGAGAGGTGATCGCTGTCCACAGATATATTGCTTCGCACAAAAATGGGTCTGTCTTTGGAGGACTTCGTTCCTATACGCTGATGGCTCTCTTGTGAGCTATATCTGTCTATCTCGGCGAAATACTGTGATCACCACAAAATATGGTCATCTTTATCGGGACCATCGTGTTTTTGTTTATTCTTCTATCCTATATCTATTCTGCGTTTCATCATGACTTATTCGGTGTCACGAGCGAATTGGCTGCTCTGGTGACATTTTTGCTCGGAGCTATCGTGATGCTCGGAGAAATGCAGATAGCTATTTTTATTGGCGTCCTATTGACGATTATGATGGCATATAAGTCACGTATCGCGCCTTGGATTGATAAAATTGGAAGTGCGGAAGTGACGAATACTCTCAAATTTGCCGTAATTGCTCTCATTATCTTGCCACTCCTTCCTGACCAAAAATATGCTCTCGGAGATATTTTTGTCTTTCTCCCACGATGAAATTTTACGATAGCTCCTTTCCTGAACCCTTATAGCATATGGCAGTTTGTCGTCGTTATGTCTGGTGTGAGCTATATCGGATATGTGCTCAGCAAAATCTATGGAGCAAGCAAGGGAATCATGTTTTCTGGTGCTATCTGAGGGATGGTATCTTCTACTGCTGTGACCTCATCAATGGCGGAGACCAGCACGCATGATGCACAACATCTCTATCCCACAGTGATAGCGACTATTACTGCATGTACTATTATGCTTTTTCGTGTTGTGATCATCGTTACGGCATTCAACCCCTATCTTTTGGGGACATTGCTTATACCTATTTCTGCTATGATTGCGACATCTGGTATTATTTTGGTATGGCTCTGGAGAAAGTCGAAAAATCACGATACGACCGTTGTGGGAAGTACGTATGAGAGCCCATTCCAGATTATTCCAGCTCTCAAGTTTGCAGGGCTTATTATACTGATTAAATTCTTTTCAACTCTTGCGATTTCTTACCAGGATTTTTTCTATAATATCGAATGGCTCAAAAATTTTAAAGACTTTCCAATCTATATCATATCTCTTCTTTCGGGGCTTGCGGATGTCGATGCTATCACTCAAGATATGGCAGAAAAATCTGCGCTTGTGGGGCAATGACTCTCATCTCTTGCGGCGACCATAGCGATTATTATAGCACTTGTGACCAATACAACGGTTAAAATTGCTCTGGCAAAAAAGTTTTGAAGTCCCAAATTCGGATCATATATTTTCCGGATTCTCTGAGGGATGCTGGTGGTTGGAGTCATCGTTCTCATTATCATGATTGCTGTATCCTACAGAAATACTGGGCTTATTTCTACTCAGAGCGTTTTTCAAAGCCCGACAATACTTTTTTCTCTGGGAAGCTAAAAGGTGAGTATCCTACTTTCTGAGTGTTATGTGGAGCTCTTTGAGGCTGTCTTCATCGACTTCACTTGGCGCGTTCATCATGACATCTTGTGCCTTACCAGATTTTGGAAATGCGTAAATATCTCGGATATTTTCCTCACCCATCAGGATCATAATGAGCCGATCGACACCAAAGGCAAAACCACCATGAGGAGGTACTCAATACTGAAATGCTTCATACATACCGCCAAACTTTGATTTCACTTCATCCTCTGGTCGTCCCACCATGCGAAATGCCTCTGTGAGAAGCTCAAGATCGTGATTTCGGATAGATCCTGAGAGGATTTCATACCCATTCAGAGAGAGATCGTACTGGAATCCATAGACATCAAGAGGATTCATCGTGCGTAGATCCTCGATAGAAGCATTGATACTACTAAAAGGATTGTGTGCAAAATCGAGTTTTCCCGTTTTTTCATCTCGTTCAAACATTGGAAAGTCTGTAATCCAAGCGAAAGAAAGAGTATTTGTATCGACGAGGTTGTACTTATTTCGGAGAGCAATACGGACACTTCCGAGGACTTTGTTGACGATATCTCACTGGTCTGCTCCAAAAAATATCATATCGCCTACTTGTGGACAGAGTCGTTCCTCGAGTTTTTTGAGCTCATCTTGACTCAAAAATTTGAGGATAGGACTCTTCGGTCCTTCCGTTTCGTAGATGATGTAGGCAAGGCCTTTTGCACCCTGGGAGACGGCGAGTTCTGTTATCTCATCGATATCCTTGCGGGACATAGCGACACCAGGCAATTTGAAGGCTTTTACGACGCCTCATTTTGCAATGGCTCCGGTAAAGACAGAAAAACCTGATGTCTGAAATATTTCACTAAAATCTTCAAAATGGCAGTCAAAACGGAGGTCTGGCTTATCTGAACCATATTTTTCCATTGCCTCTCTGTGTGTGAGTCTTTGAAAGATTGGGGTTAGGAGTTTTCTCTCAGAGCAAAGGTCTGTGACGAGTTCTCGGGCAAAATTTTCAGCGACCTCCAGGACATCCTCTTGGTGAACAAAGCTCATCTCGCAGTCTATCTGATAAAATTCACAACTATGACGATCTGCCCGAGGGTCCTCATCACGAAAACACGGCGCAATCTGAAAGTATTTATCGACACCGGCGACCATAAGAAGCTGCTTGTATTGCTGTGGAGCCTGGGGAAGGGCATAAAATTTCCCTGGATGCAGGCGAGAGGGGACGAGGTAGTCTCGGGCTCATTCTGGTGAGCTCACGGTGAAAATCGGCGTCTGTACCTCGAGAAATCCTTTTTCGCTAAACCATTTTCTGGTGTAGTCATTTACCTTTGCACGGAATTCTATCTTTTTTCTCTGGACTTCTCGTCGGAGATCGAGGTAGCGGTATTTGAGACGAATATCTTCATTGATATTTCCATGATCATTGATTTCAAACGGTGGTGTTTTTGCTCTACTGACAATAGTACAGGCATGAACCAGTATCTCTATTTCTCCTGTGGGAAGGTGAGCATTTGTTTGCCCTTGAGGACGTGGTCTTACTTCTCATTCGATTTTTATTACCCACTCAGATCGTGCTGATTCTATTATTTTTGTGACATCTTCGTGTGATTGGGGGTCAAATACGAGCTGTGTGATCCCATAACGGTCTCTGAGATCGATAAAGACAATTCCTCCGTGATCACGCCGGTTGGCTATCCAGCCGGATAATGTGACTTTTTCTCCGAGATGATGAGCGTTGAGCTGCCCACAGGTATGAGTTCGGTGCATATAAAGGGGTGGTAGAAGGTAGAACTTTTGCTATTATCTTTATTTTTTTGAAAAATGCATCTTTTTTTGTGGAATGAAATGCTTTAAATCTTATTGCACGATTTTTTATTTGTCAATCTCGTTCTTGCCTGTATTTGTTTCAAATGCTTGAATTAGGCCAAAAAATGAAGTATTCTGTCTCTATGTGAAAACATAAAAAATTGCAACATACGCTCTGGTGAATACCTCTGAAGGATTGGTGTGGTTTTTTGGTATCTGCTAGTATTGTCGTGAGTATTACTGCGTATGGATTTTCCCTCTCTGTCGGATCATCATTGGTTCTCGAAAGTGCACCAGAAGAGTCTCTTGCTCTCGTGGCAGTAGCGGTCGTCAATAATGTTGGGACTGATGCATCTCGTACAACTGAAATACCTGTTAATTTACCAGCTGATGTTTCCACGGCAGAAACAGCTCTTGTCCGCGATGCCCTAGATGGTGAAGTGTTTTTCTCTGACCATTTTCGTGAGCTCTCTGAGTATGAGGAAGTCGCCCGTATCGATATCCCCCCCTATCTGAATGCAAAAACAGATCGTCAAGCCGCTCTCGAATATTATATCGAAGAGCTGACGAGACATACCAAAAAGGCGTCCAACTCTCTGCAAGCTATCAATGCTCAAATTCTGGTGCACAAGAATGCTCTCACCAGTACTCAGACGGACATCAAAAATACGCAAGCAAAGATAGAACAATCGTATCGTGACCGAAATAGTACTGCCATTATGGATGGCGTGGCAGAACTGGATGAGCTCATCCTCGTACAACAAGACCATAAGTACGGACAGGTTTTTGGTCAACAAATCGCGAGCGAATATCAAAACCTTATCCAATTTTCAGAAGCAAAACTCGCTGTACTCCAGGCGAATATGCCTGCACTCGTCCAATGAGTGACCGTAAACCTCCCAAAATGAACCAATGTCACTGCTCTCGAAGAGCTCAAAATATTTTCTCGTTCAACTCTTTAAACTATGTCTAGATTTCTTTCCTCTTGTCTGAATTTCTTTCGTCAAAAACGTCTGATATCGCTTTTAGCCTTATTGGGTATTGTGACCGCATGAGTATGTTTTGGAGCAGATGCATCTTCTGGTCCTCAGTATACAGAGAGTGATATGACAAAGGCGATTATTGATATTTTTGACCTTATATTTGGTTTGTTAGCGATGGTTCTCTGACCTATGGTAGTACTCGCAGGATGGCTCCTTTCTCCTGATTGGACGATGGGTGATTTCTTTGGACTCAGGGGGTACTTTCGCGAAGTATGGATTTTGGTCGCCAATATCGTCTATATTATTTTTGCCTTGATGCTCCTCTATATGGCCATTATGCAGATATTTTGAGGTGCAGAAAATGAATATGCCTTCAAGAAAAAGCTCTGACCATTTTTGGTAGGTATATTGATTGTGCCATTTACATGGCTGATTGTGAGCTGGACTTTGTCCTTTGCAAATCAGGCTGTTGCTGCTGTATTGTCTATCCCCATGGGATCCATCAGCAAGCTCAATACCGGTGCTACACCTGGGAAACAGAATAAATCCTTATGGCATATGAAAGTACTTCCAACGGAGTTTGATTTTTCTGATGCTCAAAGTGGCTATTGACCGAGCGTCAAGTGTGATGGCGGATTTATCAAATGAACCACTAAGAGGTGTATCTCTCCGGCAGAATTTTTGACCTACAACCAGGCGTGACCATTTTTTATTATTATGATCTATGCCTATAATATTTTCAAAATACAAGAAGCCGATATAACACCTCTTCTCAATTTTTGTAGAGGCTCAGCAGAATGAGGAAATGCTGAAAAATATAAATCAGCCAATAGTTGTGTCAAAGATCTTATGGGGCTCATACGAAACTATTGACTTGCCTTGATAGTTACTGTCTTTTTTGCGATTATGCTCATCGCACTCTGTTGGGTGCTCTTGATGCGAGCTATCAAGCTCTGGATCTATATTATGCTCTCACCACTCTTTTGACTCGCGTATTTTACGGGGAAATGATTTGGCGAATCGGTATGAGAGGCATGAGAATCTGGATTTGGTTCAGTAGGATTTAAGTCATTTTTTCAGCTCGCTATGGTACCAGTGCTCGTTTCTGCGGTTCTCGCATTTGGTCTGCTCTTTGTCTGAGTTGTGCGTGATAATTTTCATGGTTGAGATGCCAAGGTCGTCAAAGAAGGTGAAGAGTTCTGTACAAATGATAAAATCGGATATATGGTCACTTACTGTATCACAGCTCATAATAGCACACAGGGAATGACCTATGGATCAAAACTTATTATCGGAACTGATACGAGAAAAAGTGGCGAAGATTCTCGTATTACGCTCAATTTCTGAGATTCGTTTTGAAAAATTATTAGTGGGGCGGCTGGTGCGAGTGTTGCTAGTGGTGCAGGCGCAGTAGCATGAGCGATAGGAAGTGTCGATGATATATTCGCTCATCTTATTTTGACGATACTCGCTCTCGTATTTATGTTTATAGGGGTCAAAGCAGCAGTCCAATACGATGAAGTAACAAGGGCAGCGTTTGCACCCTTTGCAAAACTGTGAGAGAGTGCAGGAAACTTTGTTGCCCATTCACCGAGCTATCTCCCATTGCCACATCCAGCGTTTGCTGCGTTGACAAATCCAGCTGTTATTGAGTCTGCTGCGAGAATGATCAATAACAAGATTACGACCGACAATGCCAATATTGGAAGAAGCTTGAATGATATGATGTGAGGAAAAACAGGCGATTTCAATAAAGCTGTGAAAAATTTGGAAAGTGGGGCTGGATCTCTTAACGAGGTGGCACAATCACTTGAAAGAATGGAATATAAAAATCCAAAGGAAGTCCGAAAGGCAATTTTGGCAGCATTGGATCATTCTCCTCCTTCAGTGCAAAACGATGCAGTTGTAAAAGCATTTCGTGCAAAAATTGAAGCAGACGGTAACTGATCAAGCCTGGCTCACAATATCGAGACCTCTCCCGATGCCGTTGCTAAACTAGAGGGGAATGATCGTACTAAAGGAATCTGACGGGTTGGTGCATCGCTCTGAGCCCAAGCGACGGCAGCAGAACAGCCGTTTCATAATGCAAAATTTGAGAGTGATGGTACTATTAAAATATGATTGACTTGATATGGAGTTACCAAAGATGCCGCTGGTAAGTATATTCCGAATCTGAACCCAGAACAAAAGACGCTTATTAAAGGTATTCTTCCAAATGGATTTAATATGTCGAATGTTGATAAAACAAAAACTGAAGATCTCTTTAAGAAAGTATTTCCAGAACTGAATGTTCCTAATGATAAATTGGATTGGACAAAAAAGAAAGAAATGTTGGAAGCACTCAAAACATCTGCTAATTAATAGGTTTCTTTGCCTTCCCCGCACTTCTCGCTATAATGCGGGCATATGCATTTTCTCGCTACCTGTACTCCGTGAGTTGAGCGTCTGGTACGCAGTGAACTCGAGCGTCAAAATATTCAGATAACCTATGGTCAGGATCGACTCATTGGATTCTCGGGCGATATGATGACGATGACGACGGCCAATATCTGGTCGCGTACGGCCAATCGTATATATATCGAGCTGGATAAGATCGTTCTAACTTCGTTTGATGGGCTCTTCGCGTGTATTGAGAGTATTGACTGGAGTCAGTGGATACCAGGGAATACACCGATCAATGTCTCTGCGACGAGTATTCGGTCAGCGCTTTCCAATACGCCGACGATTCAGTCGGTGACAAAGAAGGCGATTATCCGTCGACTTTCCAACGGAGAAGATGAATGGCATGAGAATATGCTCCATCAGCCGATAGAGATATTTATCCTCGTCGTCGCAGATGAGGTACACATCCTCATAAATACGTCATGACATGCGCTTCATAAACGTGGGTATCGGACTCTGGCAGGGGAGGCACCAATCAAGGAGTCTCTTGGCGCCGCGATGATACTGCTCAGCGGCTGGAAATATGCGACGCCCTTTTATGATCCTATGTGCGGGAGTGGTACGATTCCTATCGAAGCGGCGATGATTGCGCGTAATATCGCACCATGACTCCAGAGAGATTTTGATTTTCTCCATTTTCCATGCTATGACAAAGCCCTTCATACTGAAACTCTTCAGGAAGCAAGGAAGAAAGTTTTTAAACAGTCCTATCAAATATTTGGGAGCGATATCGATCCTGAGATGATAGCGATTTCCCAGGAGAACGCTCGTCGAGCTGGAGTGGCAGATACGATTACTTTTTCGGTAGCATCTCTGACTGATATTCAATATCCAGAATGAGCTCATCTTGTCACAAATCCTCCCTATGGGAATCGCTTGGAGAGTGATGACTTGGATGGGCTCTATACTGATTTAGAAAATATTTTTATTCAGAATCATCTCTCGGGAGGCGGTATCACAACCTATGAACCATTTCCTCGAAAACGAGATTCTTGGACAAAAATGAATCTGATGAATGGTGGAGATAAGTGTCAGTTTTGGAGAAAAGCAAAATAAACTTTAAAATTTCTCTTTTATCGCAAAAAAATGAAGAATATTTTTTATAAATCCTCCTTCTGAAAAGTTTCCAGTCATAATGGTGCGGAGTTTCTGGACATCTTGAAAAGTGATCTTTCCTGTATGACGTTTTTCTCAGAAAGCTCCCGTATTCATACTCTCTGTCAGATCCTCCCAGAAAGTTGCATCATATATCATCGTGTAGGCAGGGAGTTCACGGAGAGACTCTTCAAAGAGCTGAATCATATCGCCTTCTGACCCCTGCATAATTTTCTCTAAAATCTGATAGAGTTTACCGAGTGAGAGGTGAAAGTCTTGATGGAGAACTTTGTAGAGCGTCTTTTCGAGGAGATCATTTTTTCCTGGATGGAGACGACTGCGCTTATTTTTTTCCCTGAAATGACTCGTTATATAGTGTTCAAAGAGGTTTTCGAGAATTTTTTGGTAGGTATTTGTGACGACAAAACCATCGAGTTCTTTATTGCGTACGATATGATAAAAATTGATTTCCGAATCTATCAAAAGTTTTTGATTTTCTTCACCGAGAAACAGAGTTTCTTCTTGAAAATATTTTGTAATTCTCTTCCCAATATGTTCTGGGGTTTCTGTGAGTTTTATACGTGTGCTATCGGTCGTTTCTTCTTTGTGTCTTCGGAGTTGCATATCAGAAAACTCTCTCCCAATCCACTGCTCTGCGGCAATAAGCTTTTCTTGGAGTTCTTGGTTTTTTTGTGCGAGTTTTTGGATGGAAAGAGATTCTCAGGTCATACAGGGAATACTCTAACATATATTTTCCATTATTTCAAGGATTTGTCCGAAATAAGTATTCCATCGAGGTGATCCACCTCGTGCTGCACGACACGAGCCCCAAATCCTACGATTTTTTTCTTCATTTTACGACCAGAGATATCGTACCATTCAGCCTCTATTACGATAGATCGCTCTACTTTTTTGAGTACTCCGGGAAGACTGAGACACCCTTCCTCATCGATATCGGTTTCTTCTGAACGCGAGAGAATAACCGGATTTATCATTATGACGATAGGGTAGCTCTCCTCATCCCTGTATGTAGGCAGACCAGCCACGATAAGACGTTTACTGATGCCGACTTGTGGCGCTGCAAGACCTATCCCATGATGTTTTGGATTTTTGATATATGCCAGCATTGTTTCGGCGAGCGTTTTTTGTGCGTGGAGTTCCGTCATCTTAAGAGGCTTTGCAATAGCTCGCAGGAGAGGATTATCGGTTCATGTTTGAATAGTGAGTTTCATGCTGGGTTTTTAAAAAGGTATGTCATCCATGAAGGAATCTCTTTTTGTTTCGGAAAGAATTGTAAGATTTTCTGCTCATAATTCAATCACTTTCATAAAAGAGTCGGGGAGAAAATCAAGAGGTAACTCAATAAAATAAAAACACATTCAATACCAATCTTCGATAAAGAATGCTGGACCTGATGATTCTCATGTCACAATACTAAAAGATCTCCGCCCAATCTTCTTCTTTTTATTTTCATAATGTTTTGAATCTATTTTCACCTTGAATCCATTATTTGATCTTACGTCTCCATCGAACGCTTTAAAGAACTTGCTCTGATCACCAAACAGTAGTCTACCTCCCCTATAAATTACCCCAATTCTTACTTTGTCTCATTTTTTTAATTGTTTCATATATGCTCTTAGGAGTACTTTATCGCCCTTGAAAGATAATGTTCCTTTAAAAATATTAATAAATGCCTGTCTGATGTGTTCCTTTAGTTGTACTAAATCTGGCACAAATGATCCCCTATGTCTTGGAACCATTATCTCATTTGCAGAATTTATATCAATAAAATTCGGCTTAAAGGGTTTTGGTATCGCAAATTCAAAGTAAAATGGCCCATCAGGGTCATCTATAAATTCTCGTGAGCAAGCTGTTTCCACATCAAATTCTAAACATCAACCTCTTTTGTCACTAAATAAACTAGAATTAATTACTATTGTGTTCCCGTCATTTGACACTACGGTTCCAGGGTATGAGGGTAACCCGTGAGAATGCCATATCTCAACTTTATCTCACGGTAACAAACACCGTATAAGATTTTGAGATTCTTCGGATAGATTGTGAGTTACATAAATTTCGCCCAACTCTCTTTCTAATTCTGGAGAAATAGAAGGATTCTCGTCAAAAAATTGTCAGGCTTCGGATTCCATAATATACTTAAACTATTATTTCCATTATTGTCAAATATTCAAAATTGCAAATGATGTTACCGATACTCCTGTCTTCCTTTGAGCGCATTCATCAGTGTGAGACTATCGACATAGTCGATATAACCGGCATTTGGGAGTCCACGAGAGAGTCGAGAGATTTTGATATCTTGAGGGATATTTTCTCGGAGATAGAGTGCTGTGGCCTCTCATTCAAAATTTGGATTGGTGGCGAGGATGATTTCTTCGACGCCGTCGAGTCGCTTCATCAGTGATTCAAAATTCAGGTCTTTTGGTCATCGACCATGGAGAGGGGAGAGTGATCCTCCCAAGACGTGATAGAGACCTTTGAAAATGCCTGTTTGCTCTATTGCAAGGAGATCGGCGTATTCTTCCACAACACACAGAGTTTGAGTATCCCGAGTATCGTTGGTACAGTATTTGCATGCCTCAACATCTCGGTCCTTGAGTCCATGACAGAGAGGGCAAGTGGAGATATTTTTCTCTACAAAAAGAAGTCTCTCAGAGAGTTCCTGGAGGAGTCATAACTTTTTTGTCACGATATAGAAAACGAGCTTCATGGCCGTTTTTTCACCGATGCCTGGAAGCTTTGCAAAGGCATCTATCAGTTGTTTAAGGGATTCTGGCATTTTTTAGGGAAGTGTAATATATGTAATCTCTTTTAGGTCCACGGGCTTCATCCTATCATCTTTTCGATAGAGCTCATCGAGGGATTCTTGTTTCGCGATTTTTGCGCGTAATGTGTGTTTTTCCTGTTGACGCTCTCGTCTGATACTCTCTATGCTGGTCATCTGATATCCGCTATTTGCGTTCGCATTGAGAATCCAGACATAGAGTCCTCCTACGAGAATGAGTAAAATGATAGTGAGTCAATATGCCCGAGAAAAGGAGATTTTCACCTTTTCCCGAGCTTCTTTTCGAATTGATCGAAAGGTTTTTTGGATATTTTCTGTAAAGTATCGATTCATAAAGATATTCTATGCAAATATGTCCCCATTATAGAGAGGAACTGTATTTTTCCAAACCAACTTCATTGCTTGATTATTTCCGTATTGCTACCCTCAGTAATGCACTTCTGGCTCGGGGATTTGCTTGTATTTCTGCTTGTGTCGGAGTGACGGGCTTTTTCGTGATGATTTCGAGTGCTCAACTTGTTATTTCCTGACCAGTTATTTGGTCTATCTCTCCATGACTCTTATTTCGGAAAAAGTTTTTCACGATACGATCTTCCCCAGAGTGAAAAGATATAATAGATATATTGCCTCATGCTGTGAGCATATGAGTTGCTTCTGAGAGGAGTTTTTCGAGAGATCTAAATTCGTCATTGACCGCTATTCGGAGCGCCTGAAAGACTCGGGGGAGAGCATCTCGAGAGATACTGGTGATTATTTTTGTGAGCTCTTCAGTCGTAGAAAGAGGTTGTATTTTTCTTGCCTCGAGGATTTTTTTGGTGATAAATCCTGCTTTTGGTTCGTCTCCGTACACACGAAACATTTCTGCCATTTTATCGTAGGGGAGAGTATTGAGTATATCGGCTGCAGTTTCTGTCTGGGCAGTATCGAGACGCATATCGAGCGGACCATCAAATCGAAACGAAAATCCTCGTTCGGCGGTATCAAAGTGGACACTACTGACACCGAGATCGGCGTAGATACACGTTAATTTGTTTCATTTGTTTCATTTGTTTCATTTGTTGATAGGTTCATAGGACGAGATATTGTGAATCACATTTTCTATATCACGAAAATTGCTGAGAATACAATAGACAGTTGGTTGTTCATTTATTGGTTTTTCTCATAAAACTGTGAGGAGTCTTTGGGTGGCATCATGGAGATTTACCTCATCGCAGTCGAGGCCAATAAAGACATCTCATTTTCCGAGTTTTTGTATCACTCATGAGGCGTGACCCCCGAGACCGAGCGTAGCGTCTATGATGATATTTTTTCCAGTTTCAAAAAAACGAAGAGACTCGATGAGCTCTTCGTATAAAACGGGGATATGTTTTTTAGCATCCAACATTCATTTTAACACTTAAACCTTAGGCGTCTCTGGGGTGGTAGGCGTCTCTTTCTTTGCTTCTGGAGGTGTAGTAGTATATGCTGATTCTACGAAACAACCATTTTTGGATACCACATCAGCCTTGCTCTGTAATACTTTGATCATGCTATCACATTTTTGAGCGATTTTAGACGGTTCATCATTATCTATCTCTCTCTGCAGATTTGCAATTGCCTTTTGATAGTTTGCCTTTTCTGCTTCTGCTACTTTCCCGAGAGAACATTCGAGATATTTGATGACTGGTTGGCAGACTTTTGCAGATTGAGAATTATTGACGATAGGTGTCTCAGGCGTCACGATGACATCATCTAGGTTCGGCTTACGACCACACGAGACAAGGAGTATCGACACGGCAATAAGTGAGATTGGCAGGAGTTTTTTCATAAATTAATTTAATAAAGTAAGCGAATGGTAAGATTTTTCTACCCTATGTCAATGGTTCGGTCTTGACATCTCTCATCTCAAAATACCTCTTATCGCCTTGGACACTGATGTCGATGGTTTTTGTTGGATGTACTTTACCTTCCAGTATATCTGGCCATTCTATGAGGCATATTGCGTCGGGGTCTTCTAGTATCTCATCAGCTCCGATTCGCATGATATCTTCCATGGCTGTCGCCCGATAGAGGTCAAAGTGATACAGATTGTCTCCATACTTTTGATAGTACGTATAGGTGGGGGAAACTATCGTGAGTTTCTTGTCTCCGAGGTGATGACGGATAAGTGCCTGAGTAAATGTGGTTTTCCCTGCTCCAGGTACTCCTCTGAGAAATACTCTGTCTCCAGGAACGAGGGTGAGGAGATATGTATCGATGTCTGCTAGGGCGATGTGCATCATGGAGATAATTTTAGGCTCGACCAACTGAGAAGATATGTGATATTTTCTGGGAGATATTTTCGCTCGTGGCATCCTGCGAATCTAAAAAATCTCTTCACATTTCTCTGAGTATAGCACGCGTCTTTGCACTGTAGCTGATGGCAATAAGGGGTATATTTTTTACCGTAGCGAGGATAATGCTGTGAAGTCTCATACCAATAATACAATCACACATGTCATAGGCAGCGAGCGTTTGTTCGATGGTTTGTGTAATAGTGACTCCTGGCAAGAGAAACTTTTGCAGGTAGTATCCATCGTGTGCCTTCTCATCATCTGGATGAAGTGAATGGGGGAGGAGGATAATATGATAATTGTTTTTGAGTAGCTCCCGTATGATACCCTCTACGAGACTATCTGATAAAAATCCAGACCTGAGTGCGATGCCTATCGTATGCCCATTTTTTTTAAGGGGCGTTTTTTGGTTCTGAAAAGTATATCCGAATACAGGATCCTCTTGTATAGTTGCTTCATAGCCCACATCGTGAACTCTTTTTTGACTCTCTTTATCTCTGACGGTAATGGCAGTATTCTTAAAGAGCCCAGAAGCGTATTTTTTGAGTTCTTCTTTTTTTGCACTTACTCAGAGTGAAAGATAGGTTATAGATTTTCAGAACAATTTTATTAGTTCTGCACGCATCCGCCAGAGACGAAGGGGGGAGTGTCATTCCTCAGATACACTATACAGGAGACCACCACCACCAATGTAGATATGACTTGCCTGTTTGATGGCTTGTAGTGTTTGAAAAAAATAGATGCAATTTTTTATGGGATATTTTTTTACATTTGTCGGAAAGTAGGGTAGGACGGTGAGATTTTTTTCTGAGATATTTTGCGAACGAAGAAAACGCCGTGTTCTCGACGGGCTATGAGAAAATACTATTATGCTCGTGTTTGGATTTTTTTCTCTGAGTTCCTTTATCTCACATAAAGTAATCAGTTCATCACCGAGATTTTCTGCACCAGTAGCAGTCATGAGGAGTATCGTGTTCATGAAAAGATAAAATTGTATTGAAAAATATCCCTGCAAGTATAGTGTTTTTATGAGGAGGTCAAAATTGCAATAAAAAAACATCCGCCTTGGCGGATGTTTTAGAGAAAGAATAATGAATTATTTTTTCTTTGCTACTTTCTTGACAGTCTTTTTAGGAGCTGCTTTTTTAGCAACTGCCTTCTTGACTACCTTCTTAGGAGCTGCCTTTTTTGCAACTGCTTTTTTAGGAGCTGCCTTTTTTGCAACCTTCTTAGGAGCTGCTTTCTTAGCTGCTTTTTTAGGAGCTGGCATAGTAAAGGAATTAAGAAATAAAACGCGTACAAATTTAGTATATATATATTTCTGTATATCCAATTATAGCACAAGAAAAAATACCTTTCCAAAAAACATATTTATATCACAAAATAACACTACAGAATATAGTGTCAATTATGCGAGTATTTTTTGATGTTTTTTTATCTTTTTTGCGAGAGATATTTCTCTATATCATTTCGTATTTCATAGATTTTTTCGAGGTCTGTGATAGAGGCGAGTTTGAGGTCTGGTATGCCAGATTGTCGGACTCCGTACACCTCTCATGGTCCTCGTAATTCCATATCTATTTCTGATATTTCAAATCCATCATTTGTTTTTTCGAGCGCTTTCAGTCGATCTGAGTTTGCGTTGTCAGTCAAAAGGTAGCAATAGGATTGCCATTCGCCTCGTCCAACACGTCCACGGAATTGATGGAGTTGTGAAAGTCAAAATCGATGTGCATCTTCGATACATACTACTGTAGCATTTGGATTATCGACTCATACTTCCACGACAGATGTCGAAGAGAGGATGTCATATTTTTTTTGCATAAAATCTTGCATAATGCTCTCTTTTTCTTCTGCTTTCATTTTTCCGTGCAAGATACCTATATTTCTGTGCGGAAAAATCATCTTGAGTTTTTCTGCCGTTTCATGGACAGAGACGGCATCGATTTTATCACTCTCATTGACCAGGGGAGAGATCCAATAGGCCTGAAATCCTAGTTCGATTTGGGCCTCAATCCACCTGTAGGCTTCGTGTGCATGATGTTCGGTGACGATTTTTGTGATGACTTTTTTTCTTTCTGCTGGGTATTCACGGATGATAGAGATATCTTGGTTACCATACATTGCCATAGAAAGCGTTCTTGGGATGGGTGTTGCGGTCATCATCAGAACATGAGGCATAATTTTAATTCCATTTTCTAGGTTTAATAGGTTTAATTCGTTTCATTCGTTTAATTGGTTGTCCAAATCAACCATTCCTTCTTTCTTCTCTTTGCTCTCTTCTCTTTGCTCTACATCAGATGTGTATTCCGTGAGCCTCTCTCTCTGTTCAACACCGAATCTATGCTGTTCATCGATGATGACATAACTGAGCTTCTGAAATCGGACATCATCCTGTATGACTGCATGTGTTCAGACTATGATCGAGATATCACCATTTTCGATTCATTTTTTTATTGTTTCTTTTTCTTTTTTCTTCAGGCTTCCCATGAGAAGATTCGAAGTAATACCGTATGGCGTGAGAAATTCTTCCAGCTTCTTTGCGACCTGTGTTGCGAGGAGTGTCGTTGGTGCCATATAGGTGATTTGTCCTCCTCCTCATTGTATCCAGTGGAGCATAGAGAGAAATGCCACGATAGTTTTTCCCGTTCATACATCTCACTGTAAAAGTCTCTGCATACAGATATCTTTTTCCATATCTTTCGTGATTTCAAAAAGTGTGATTTTCTGCTGATTCGTCAGTCAAAATGGAAGCCTTTCAATGGCCTCCTTCATCTTCTCTACATCGAGAGGAACGCTCGACACATGACCTATGCTGGCATCTTGAATAATTTTTTTTCGTTGGATGGCACGGTACTGGAGCTCAAAAAGTTCTTCATAGGCGAGTTCGTGTTTTGCTGTTTCAAAATCTTGCAGACTCTTTGGGGCATGAAGCGTTTGGATATTTTGTATTCTCGGAGCGTGTTTTCTCTCTTCTCGGATTTCTCTCGGCAGTACCTCTGGTAAGAGGGGGAGATAGGGAAAAAGAAGCGGGATTTTTTCACGAAACCATTTTGTCGAGATTCACTGTATTTCGATATAGGTTGGGAGGTATGCCTGTCTTTCTGGATCAAATAACTCTATATCTGGTTGGACAAACGTGAGTTTTCCATATTCATATTTTGGCTTTCCATGGATGATAATCATATCTCATGGCTTCAGTGGTTTCTTGAAAAATGGTGTATGGAAAAAGACACATTCTGTCAGCATCCCATTGCAGTCTGAAATGACAAATTTTGTGAGGTTTTTTTGATACTTTGTTTTTTCATTGACGATATTCATGAGTGTTACTTTTATCGTGTTCTTTTCCTGGATATTTACGTAGGCAAAGCTCTCCAGGACATCACTGGTATTTTCGAGACCTTTTGGAAAAAATAGCAAGAGATCTTCCACGGTTTCAATACCACTCCGGCGTAGCCGCTCGATATAATTCTCTGTGGTATGAAGGAGGGATTTCGTCAATTGCATAAGTTTTGTGTGTGCTAAGAAAATCAATAGAATTATAGTGTAATTTTTCTTATGACAATGAAAAAAACTCTTCCTCCTGTCGCTGATGACGATTATTATGTCGCTGAAAGGGTTCGTATCGCGGAAGAAGCAAAAAACGCTCACAGAGTTCATGAAAAGGAAGTGGAATCACACCTCAATTCGGTCATTCCCTACTACGAAGATGCCGATGAGGATGAGGCGCGCCTCCTTGTACTGCTCAATAATCTTCTCGTAAATCGCTTCAAAGAGATAGGCCTGGTCTATTGGAATATATTTCGTCATGCTCCGTGTGAAATCCGTGAATATGGTGATTTATTTTGAGCCGATCTTATCACATCTGATCAAGAAAGGTTGATACAGTTCCTAGAAGAGAAAAAAGAGCAAGCAAAAACCTTGATTGATATAGGGTTTGATGATCAGGATATTGGCGATGGGTTTGGGGTGGTCGGCGAAGGAGAAATGACAGAGACTTCCGAGGATGAAAACAGTGGCGATTAATGTGAGAATTAGTCCGATCATAGTATTTCATCCTGTATTTCAAATATTCGTTTCATAGCAAGAATTGTATTCTGTACCTGCAATGATTCTGGGTTTGAGCCTTGCCAGTTAATTGATCAGATTCTTCCTTTTATTTGAACTGTGTATCTATCCCTTTTAATTCTTTCGAAAAATTCTCTGTCTTCTGGAGAACATCGAGAAAGTATGCTGCTCTTATCTCTGCTTTCATCAGCAGTAAAACCCATTTTTGTATACTTCTCGTTTAATGTGTGTTCTTGAATCATATCCTCAACATCTTCCTGAGGGTAGCCATAGGCGATTCATATTCTATACATTTTGGAATATCCGATCTCTGAAGCTTTCATATATTCGAAAAAAGTGTTAGGATTTTTTTTGGCAAGTTCTAATTCATCATCACTAAACATATTTGATATCGAGAGTGAATCGAGGAGATTTTGGGCGTTATAGATAACAATCAATTCACTCCCTCATTCTTTTTTAAATTTCTTTGCCTTAGGGGAATCTTTCCAGAGAATATGTAATTCTATACCAAAGAATTGGAGTATTTCTGCAAACTGACTGATATCTGATCGTGTCACTCCATTTCTTTGTTGTATACATTTGAATACCTTTGGTTGAATATAGGACGCAGGCTTGCAGCCCATTAAGACACCAACTACATCAGCTCATAGCAGTAATTTTTTTATCTTCTGAGAAATGTTTGGATTTGCTTGGATATTCCTCAGATCTATAAATCTTGTTCTTATTTCTTCTTCTGATAGAAGTCTGGTAGATGGTTTTGTTTCTGAGGATCATGTGCCCCAATTTGTTGGTAGATTTGCTACTAATTGTCGTATTTTCCCCGAAATTTCTAGTTCCCTTTGAACATTTGCAACAACAACGGGTTTATCAGTATGTAGATTTGCTGTATCCATGTAGAGAGTATACTTCACTTTTTAATTATGCGCAAGCCATATTTTATTGTTGCTAAATACTTGACAAATAAAACAAAATAGGATACTATTACCCTAGTTCGCTCTATTTCCTGTTTTTCGCAAGAGAGAGAGAGCTACTATTCTTTATTTTTCTTGTATGATACGCAAACGTAAACTTGCGATCGTGATAGCAGGAGCATTGCTCCTTGCTGGTGTGGCTTTTGGTATTTCTACTACGAGTCGCGATGGACTGAAGTCGGATATTTTCTGATCTGGTAATCGTGGTGGTTTTGTCTGTACACCACAGGTAGTGGCTCCTGGTTCACGAGAAACGAAGCAGTATACTGCCAATCTCGCTGAATTTCAGGGTCTTCAAGCACGAAGGGAGGTACTTCGATCTGATATAAATGTTTTTGAAAATACCTGCAAGAATCTAAAAGGTAAGGCAAAAACTCAGTGTCAAAAAAATGTTGCTGAACTTCGTACTATAGAAAAGCGACTTAATAAGCTCAATATAGAAATTGATCAATATCAAAATTGTAAAATTGAACAATACCCAAGACCTACGGTAGTTGTGGATGATCAGGTGGCAAATGTGACTAATAACTGAGATATGGCTACCTTGGGTTCATTTACTGTTTCCTATGCAGTAGATAAATGATATGATGTTGCTGTTTCAGCTGTTCCTTTTCAAATTCTCTC
>Ga0172380_10003979_pt1 | contig 19574 bp, 31 predicted proteins | sample Leawe162metaG_FD_119747 | JGI IMG/M metagenome (GOLD analysis project Ga0172380, IMG submission 119747) | Leachate microbial communities from a municipal landfill in Southern Ontario, Canada - Leachate well 162 metaG | ecosystem: Engineered > Solid waste > Landfill > Unclassified | place... | reverse complement strand
TCATCGAGTAATCGAGCGACGGGCCGAAAGCTGCCGACGCGCCAGAGAGGTGCCAATGGCGCGCAAGCGCGATTGGCACACGGCGCCGGCATCGTCGCCTCGGTCATCGAGTAATCGATTGACGAACAGCCGGCGGCGGTGTATGTCGCCGGCCAGAACAGAGTCGGATGGTGATTTGCATCATCCGTTTCTTGCGCTGCATTTTCCGATCAGCTCTGGCTGTCGGAGCTGGCAGGGCACCTCATGCTTTATAAGTGACAGGGACACCCGCGGTGTCCCTGTGATTTTTGAAAATCAGGGGCCGGCCAGCAATTCGTAATTCACTGTCTCTGCGCATGCGAGACGCAAGAAAAGAAACAAGGATAAGTCGAATGAACGGCCAGAATATCCGTATCCGCCTCAAGGCGTTTGATCACCGGGTTCTCGATGCCTCTACGCGGGAGATCGTCTCGACCGCAAAGCGCACTGGTGCAAGCGTTCGCGGCCCGGTACCGCTCCCGACCCGCATTGAAAAGTTCACCGTCAACCGGTCGCCCCACGTCGACAAGAAGAGCCGTGAACAGTTCGAAATGCGCACGCACAAGCGTCTGCTCGACATCGTTGATCCGACCCCGCAGACCGTTGACGCTCTGATGAAGCTCGACCTGGCTGCCGGCGTTGACGTCGAGATCAAGCTCTAAGAAGAGATTCCGGCGAGAGCCGAAATAACAAGGAAGGTACGTGGCAAGACCTGCCAACGACTTCTCGAAACGGGAAACCTGATGGCCTGGAAGGGCTTGAGTGGAATCCTTAAACAAAGAGGCAAGTGAGGGGCTCATTCTGGATCCCCGAGCGACTCTCAAGAGGAATGAACCAATGCGTTCAGGTGTAATTGCACAGAAAGTGGGAATGACGCGCGTCTACAATGACGCCGGCGAGCACATCCCGGTAACAGTATTGCGCATGGATAACTGCCAGGTGGTAGCCCAGCGCACAGTCGACAAGAATGGCTATACCGCGGTTCAGCTCGGTGCTGGCCAGTCCAAGGTCAAGAACACGTCCAAGGGCCTGCGCGGCCATTTCGCTGCAGCAAGCGTCGAACCGAAGGCGAAACTCGTCGAGTTCCGCGTCTCGGAAGACAACATGATTGACGTGGGTGCACAGCTGACCGCAAGCCACTTCAGCGCCGGCCAATTGGTCGACGTGACTGGCACGACCATCGGTAAGGGCTTTGCCGGTGCCATCAAGCGCCATAATTTCGGTGGTCTTCGGGCTACTCACGGTGTTTCCGTTTCGCACCGCTCGCACGGTTCTACCGGTTCCAACCAGGATCCGGGCCGCGTCTGGAAGGGCAAGCGCATGGCCGGCCATATGGGCCAGACCCGCGTCACCACCCAGAATTTGGAAGTTGTTTCGACTGATGAAGATCGCGGTCTGATTCTCGTTAAGGGTGCCGTTCCCGGCTCCAAGGGGTCTTGGATTATCGTTCGCGACGCCGTCAAGTCGGCTGCGAAGTAAGGGAGCCACGCACATGGAATTGAACGTCAAGACCCTCGAGGGCAAAGACGCCGGCAAGGTTTCCCTGTCGGACGAAATTTTCGGCCTCGACCCCCGCGAGGATATTCTCGCGCGCATGGTTCGCTGGCAGCTTGCCAACAAGCGCCAGGGGACTCACAAGGCAAAGACCCGTGCGGAAGTTTCGCGCACCGGCGCCAAGATGTTTAAGCAGAAGGGTACGGGCCGCGCTCGTCACCATTCGGCACGCGCTCCGCAGTTCCGCGGCGGCGGTAAGGCTCACGGCCCGGTTGTTCGCAGCCACGCTCATGACCTTCCGAAGAAGGTTCGCGCTCTCGCTTTGCGTCACGCCCTTTCGGCGAAGCTCAAGGCTGAAGACCTGATCATCGTCGATCAGCTGGTTGCGGCCGAAGCCAAGACCAAGGTCCTGGTCGGTTCGCTTGCCTCGCTGGGGCTCACCAATGCTCTGGTCATCGGCGGCGCCGAGATCGACGGCAACTTCAAGCTCGCGGCCGCGAACATCCCGAATATCGATGTTCTTCCGGTTCAGGGCATCAACGTTTATGACATCCTGCGCCGTGGCAAGCTCGTGCTTTCCAAGGCTGCGGTTGAAGCTCTGGAGGAGCGGTTCAAATGACTGATCTTCGCCACTACGATGTGATCGTCTCTCCGTCGATCACCGAAAAGTCGACCATGGTGTCCGAACAGAACCAGGTTGTCTTCAACGTCGCCAAGGGCGCTACGAAGCCGGAAATCAAGGCTGCAGTGGAAGCTCTCTTCGGTGTCAAGGTCACAGCCGTGAACACGCTGCTCCGCAAGGGCAAGATTAAGCGTTTCCGCGGTTTCGCCGGCAAGCAGAAGGACGTGAAGAAGGCGATCGTTACACTCGCCGAAGGTCAGTCCATCGACATGTCGACGGGCGTCTGAGGTAGGGAACAAGAAAAATGGCATTGAAAAGTTTCAATCCGATCACTCCGAGCCAGCGTCAGCTCGTCATCGTTGATCGCTCGAGCCTCCACAAGGGCAAGCCGGTCAAGGCTCTGACCGAAGGTCTGTCCAAGAGCGGTGGCCGTAACAACCTGGGTCGTATCACCGCCCGCTTCATCGGCGGCGGTCACAAGCGCACCTACCGTCTGGTCGACTTCAAGCGTCGCAAGTTCGACGTTGAAGGCACCGTCGAACGTCTGGAATACGACCCGAACCGTACCGCGTTCATCGCTCTGGTGAGCTATACGGACGGCGAGCAGGCCTATATCCTGGCTCCGCAGCGCCTGGCTGCCGGCGACAAGGTGATTTCGTCCGAGAAGGCGGTCGACGTGAAGCCCGGCAACACCATGCCGCTGCAGTCGATCCCCGTCGGTTCGATCGTTCACAACGTCGAAATGAAACCGGGCAAGGGCGGTCAGATCGCTCGTTCGGCTGGCACCTATGTTCAGCTCGTCGGTCGCGATGCCGGCATGGCTATCCTGCGCCTGAACTCCGGCGAACAGCGCCTTGTTCCGGGCTCGTGCCTCGCCACCATTGGTGCCGTATCCAACCCGGACCACGGCAACATCAATGACGGCAAGGCCGGTCGTACCCGTTGGCGTGGCAAGACCCCGCATAACCGCGGTGTCGTCATGAACCCGGTCGACCATCCGCACGGTGGTGGTGAAGGCCGCACGTCCGGTGGTCGCCACCCGGTTTCCCCGTGGGGCAAGCCGACCAAGGGCAAGCGGACTCGCTCGAACAAGTCGACCGACAAGTTCATCATGCGCTCCCGCCACCTGAAGAAGAAGTAAGAGAGGTTAGTCAGAAATGGCTCGTTCAGTATGGAAAGGCCCGTTTGTTGACGGCTATCTTCTCAAGAAGGCTGAGAAGGTTCGTGAAGGCGGTCGTAACGAAGTGATCAAGATGTGGACCCGTCGGTCCACCATCCTGCCGCAGTTCGTCGGTCTCACCTTTGGTGTCTACAACGGCAGCAAGCATATTCCGGTCAGCGTCAATGAAGACATGGTCGGACACAAGTTCGGAGAATTCGCTCCCACCCGGACCTATTATGGCCATGGTGCGGACAAGAAAGCGAAGAGGAAGTAAAGATGGGCAAGGCAAAAGCCGAACGCCGGCTGAAGGACAACGAGGCGCAGGCCGTTGCGCGCACGCTCCGCGTCAGCCCCCAGAAGCTTAACCTGGTTGCTGCGTTAATCCGCGGCAAGAAGGTTGACCGCGCACTCGCAGATCTCGAGTTTTCGCGCAAGCGCATCGCCGGTACCGTCAAGAAGACGCTGGAATCGGCTATTGCGAATGCCGAGAACAACCATGATCTCGACGTGGACCAGCTGATCGTTGCAGAAGCCTATGTCGGCAAGTCGATCACCATGAAGCGCTTCCACGCTCGTGGCCGCGGCCGGGCATCGCGCATCGAAAAGCCGTTCTCGCACCTGACGATTGTCGTCCGGGAAGTCGAAGCCAATGTGGAGGCCGCATAATGGGTCAGAAGATTAATCCAATCGGTTTCCGTCTCGGCATCAACCGGACCTGGGATAGCCGCTGGTTCGCAGACAATGCCGAATACGGCAAGCTGCTCCATGAGGATCTCAAGATCCGCGCTTACCTGATGGAAGAGCTGAAGCAGGCCGGCATCGCCAAGGTGGTAATCGAGCGTCCGCACAAGAAGTGCCGCGTCACGATCCACTCGGCTCGTCCGGGCCTGATCATCGGCAAGAAGGGCGCCGACATCGAGAAGCTTCGCAAGAAGCTTTCGGAGATGACCAACTCCGAAACGCATCTCAACATCGTTGAAGTGCGCAAGCCGGAAATCGACGCAACACTCGTTGCCCAGTCGATCACCCAGCAGCTCGAGCGCCGCATTGCTTTCCGTCGCGCCATGAAGCGTGCCGTTCAGTCGGCCATGCGTCTGGGTGCCGAAGGCATCAAGATCACCTGCGCCGGCCGTCTTGGTGGTGCGGAAATCGCGCGTACCGAATGGTACCGTGAGGGCCGCGTTCCGCTTCATACGCTCCGCGCCGACATCGACTACGGCACGGCTGAAGCGGAAACCGCCTACGGGATCTGCGGAGTCAAGGTCTGGATCTTCAAGGGTGAAATCCTTGAGCACGATCCGATGGCGTCTGAACGCCGCGCAATCGAAGGCGATGCGCAGGGTCCGGCAAGCCGTGAACGTGGCGACCGTCGCCGCGAGAACGCTTGATTAGCGCTGGCGAAAGATAAGTTCGGAGAATAAGAAAATGTTGCAGCCAAAGCGTACGAAGTACCGCAAGCAGTTCAAGGGCCGCATCAAGGGTGTTGCCAAGGGCGGTTTCGACCTGGCATTCGGCGAGTTCGGTCTCAAGTCGCTTGAGCCGAACCGCGTCAACGCCCGCGAGATTGAAGCTGCTCGCCGTGCAATCACCCGTTACATGAAGCGCGCTGGTCGCGTCTGGATCCGGGTTTTCCCCGATGTTCCGGTCACAGCCAAGCCGACTGAAGTGCGTATGGGTAAGGGTAAGGGTTCGGTCGAATACTGGGCCTGCAAGGTCAAGCCCGGCCGTATGATGTTTGAGATCGACGGTGTTTCCGAAGAAATCGCCCGTGAGGCGCTTCGTCTCGGCCAGGCCAAGCTCTCGGTCAAGACGCGCTTCGTTCAGCGCATTGCAGAGTAAGGATCAAGCCCATGAAAGCCGCAGATGTTCGCGCCAAGAGCGCCGATCAATTGAATGACGAGCTTGCCAAGCTGAAGAAAGAGCAGTTCAACCTGCGCTTCCAGAAGGCGACTGGCCAGCTTGAAAAGTCTTCGCGTATCCAGGAAGTCCGTCGGGACATCGCACGCGTGAAAACCATTGCCCGCCAGAAGGCGGCAGAAGCCAAGGCCTAAAGGACCAGAATAATATGCCTAAACGCATTCTGCAGGGCGTCGTCGTCAGCGACAAGAACGACAAGACCGTGGTGGTTCGGGTTGAGCGTCGATTCGCGCATCCGCTCCTCCAGAAGACCGTTCGTCGTTCCAAGAAGTACAAGGCGCACGACGAGAACAATCAGTACAAGGTCGGCGACGTTGTTTCCATCGAGGAATGCGCACCCGTCTCCAAGGACAAGCGCTGGACGGTTCTCTCCGCCCAGGCTTAATTTGCAGAGTTTTGCGCCTGGCTATTGCACCTGGCGTAAAAATCTGTATGAAGCACCACATTGGCGCAGGAACGCTCCGGTAACGGGCGTTCTTTTGCTTTGAGCGCAGGGAAGGTCCCAACGGGGAAACCGCCTTGGCAAGACCCATCCCGCGCAAAAATTGAAATTTAGTCCAAGAGCCGGAATAGGGGGCGCAAGCGCCCAACCGTTCCGGTTACAACGAGAAGGCGACCTGACATGATTCAGATGCAGACAAATCTCGACGTGGCGGATAATTCCGGCGCACGTCGTGTCATGTGCATCAAGGTGCTGGGCGGCTCCAAGCGCAAGTACGCTTCGGTCGGCGACATCATCGTCGTTTCGATCAAGGAAGCGATCCCGCGCGGCCGCGTTAAGAAGGGTGATGTGATGAAGGCGGTTGTTGTACGCACCGCCAAGGACATCCGTCGCGCCGATGGCAGCGTCATCCGCTTCGATAACAACGCAGCTGTTCTTATCGACAACAAGAAAGAGCCGATCGGCACCCGTATCTTCGGACCGGTTCCGCGCGAACTTCGTGCCAAGAACCACATGAAGATCATTTCGCTGGCTCCGGAAGTACTTTAAGGAGCTATGGCGATGCAAAAGATCCGCAAAGGCGACAAGGTCGTCGTATTGACCGGCAAGGACAAGGGCCGTACCGGTGAAGTCATTCAAGTGATGCCGAAGGAAGACCGCGCGGTCGTGCGTGGCGTGAATATGGTGAAGCGTCACCAGCGCCAGACCCAGACCGCAGAAGCTGGCATCATCAACAAGGAAGCCTCCATCCACCTTTCCAATCTTGCTGTCGCAGACAAGGACGGGAAGCCGACTCGCGTCGGTTTCCAGGTCATCGAAGGCAAGAAGGTGCGTGTGGCCAAGCGTTCGGGAGAAGTGATCGATGGCTGAGGCAAAGTATGAGCCGCGGCTCAAGAGCGAATATGTTTCCCGGATCCGTGCAGCGTTGCAGGAGCAGTTCTCCTATGCAAACGAGATGCAGATCCCGAAGCTCGACAAGATCGTGATCAACATGGGTGTCGGCGAAGCGACCGCTGACAGCAAGAAGCCGACCGTTGCTGCGGCCGATCTTGCTGCGATCGCTGGCCAGAAGCCGGTTATCACGAAGGCCCGTAACTCTATCGCTGGCTTCAAGGTCCGCGAAAACATGCCGATCGGCGCGAAGGTCACTTTGCGTGGTACCCGCATGTATGAATTCCTGGACCGTCTGATCAACATCGCGCTTCCGCGCGTTCGCGACTTCCGGGGCTTGAATCCGAAGAGCTTTGACGGCCGTGGCAACTTCGCCATGGGCATCAAGGAGCACATTGTGTTCCCAGAGATCAACTACGACAAGGTTGATCAGATGTGGGGCATGGACATCATCGTTTGCACGACGGCAAACACGGACGACGAAGCCCGGGCTCTTCTGAAAGAGTTCAACTTCCCGTTCCGTCAGTAACCGTAACGACGAGCGTAGAAAAGGAACTTCGATATGGCGAAGACAAGCGCAGTTGAAAAGAACAAGCGCCGCCGCAAGACAGTTGCCCAGCAGGCCGGCAAGCGTGCGGCCCTGAAGGCAACCATCATGAACCAGTCTCTTTCGATCGAAGAGCGGTTCAAGGCAACCCTGAAGCTGGCAGAACTGCCGCGCGATGGCTCCAAGACCCGTATTCGCAACCGTTGCGAAGTGACCGGTCGTCCGCGCGCATTCTACCGTAAGCTCAAGATGTCGCGTATCGCGCTTCGTGAGCTGGGCAATTCCGGCAAGGTGCCGGGTGTTGTCAAGTCGAGCTGGTAAGGAGACGGGCAAATGACGATGACTGATCCGTTGGGCGATATGCTCACCCGTATCCGGAATGGTGCCGCCCGCCGCAAGGCGTCGGTAGTTTCTCCGGCCTCTAAGCTGCGTGCCCGCGTTCTCGACGTTCTGCAGGCCGAAGGCTACATCCGTGGTTATTCTCAGGTTGATTATGACAACGGCAAGTCCGAGCTTCAGATCGAACTGAAGTACTATGAAGGCGCATCGGTGATCCGTGAGATCGGCCGTGTGTCCAAGCCGGGCCGCCGGGTTTATGTCTCGGTCAAGTCCATTCCGCAGGTCGCGAACGGTCTCGGTATCACCATCCTTTCTACCCCGAAGGGTGTGATGGCCGACCACCAGGCTCGCGAACAGAATGTTGGTGGCGAGGTTCTCTGCTCTGTCTTCTAAGGCAGCGCGGAGATCTCCCTAGCGAACAGACAGGATTCTAAAATGTCTCGTATCGGTAAAAAGCCCGTTCAGGTTCCTGCAGGGATCACGGCCACGGTTGATGGCCAGAAGGTGACTGCGAAGGGCCCGAAAGGCGAATTGTTTTTCGTCGCGAACGACGAAGTTTCGGTAAAACTCGAGGACAATACTGTTGTCGTCAAGCCGATCAACGACTCCAAGGATGCTCGGTCGAAGTGGGGCATGTCCCGCACGATGATCGAAAACATCTTCAAGGGCGTCAAGGACGGCTATGAGCGCAAGCTCGAAATCAACGGCGTTGGTTACCGCGCGTCCATGCAGGGCAAGAACCTGCAGCTGGCTCTCGGCTTCAGCCACGATGTCGTTTACGAGCCTCCGGTCGGCATTTCCATTGCCGTTCCGAAGCCGACTGAAATTGTCGTGACTGGTATCGACAAGCAGAAAGTCGGTCAGGTTGCCGCCGAGATCCGCGAATATCGCGGCCCCGAGCCTTACAAGGGCAAGGGCGTGAAGTATGCCGAAGAGCGGATTGTCCGCAAAGAAGGCAAGAAGAAGTAAGGAACGCGCGAAATGGCAAGCAGGAAAGAAGCACTTCTACGTCGTGCCAGTCGCGTGCGGCGTCAGATCAAGGCGGTGGCAAATGGTCGCCCGCGTCTGTCGGTTCATCGCTCGTCGAAGAATATCTATGCCCAGATCATCGACGACGTGGCCGGCCGTACGCTGGCAGCCGCGTCCACTTTGGACACGGGTCTCCGCTCTTCGCTGAAGACCGGCGCCGACACCGCAGCTGCTGCGGCGGTTGGCAAGCTGGTAGCAGAACGCGCCGTCAAGGCTGGCATCAAGGATGTCGTCTTCGATCGCGGCGCGTTCATCTATCACGGCCGCATCAAGGCTTTGGCAGAAGCTGCCCGCGAAGGCGGTCTGAGCTTCTGATCAATCTGCCGTCCGGACCTTCGGGTGCGGGCGGCATTCCGGCATTTTGCCGGTCTCCCGGATTTCACCGCGGCTCCCAGGAGCCACAGGTGGAATTTTTCGTAATCTGCCGATTGCACCCGGAAAAGAAAAAGGAAAAGGACAATGGCACAGGAAAAGCGTGGTTCGCGCGATGATCGCCAGAACCGTGAAGAGCGCGATAGCGAATTTGTCGACAAGCTCGTCGCCATCAATCGCGTCGCCAAGGTAGTTAAAGGTGGCCGTCGTTTCGGCTTCGCCGCTCTCGTTGTCGTCGGTGACCAGAAGGGCCGTGTAGGCTTCGGTCATGGCAAGGCGCGTGAAGTGCCGGAAGCCATCCGCAAGGCAACCGAAAGCGCCAAGCGCGACATGATCTTCGTCCCGCTGCGTGACGGTCGTACTCTGCATCACGACGTGAACGGCCGCCACGGCGCCGGCAAGGTGCTGTTGCGTTCGGCCAAGGCCGGTACCGGTATCATTGCCGGAGGTCCGATGCGCGCCGTCTTTGAAACGCTCGGCATGCACGACGTTGTCGCCAAGTCGACCGGTTCGTCGAACCCCTACAACATGGTTCGCGCCACGTTCGACGCTCTGAAGCATCAGGTTCATCCGAAGGACATCGCTGCTCAGCGCGGTCTGAAGTATGCGACCCTCCAGGCTCGCCGTGCCGCTTCCGGCGTTGCTTCCGAAGAATAAGAGGAGCAGGAATCATGGCAAAGAAGCCTGAAGCCAAGAAGACGATCACGGTCGAGCAGATCGGTTCGCCTATTCGCCGTCCGGAAGTGCAGCGCAAGACGCTCATCGGTCTGGGCCTCAACAAGATGCACCGGGTCCGCACCCTGGAGGACACTCCTTCGGTTCGCGGCATGATCCGTGCTGTCCAGCATCTCGTTCGCGTCGTCGACGAGAAGTGAGACGGGGGAAGTCATCATGAAACTGAATGAAATCAAAGACAACGAAGGCTCCAGCAAGAACCGTATGCGCGTTGGCCGCGGTATCGGTTCGGGCAAGGGCAAGACCAGCGGTCGCGGCGTGAAGGGTCAGAAGGCTCGTTCCGGCGTTGCGGTCAACGGCTTCGAGGGCGGTCAGATGCCGATCTATCGTCGTCTGCCGAAGCGTGGCTTCAACAACATCTTCGCATCTGAATTCGTGGTTGTGTCGCTCGGCCGGATCCAGACGGCGATCGATGCCAAGAAGCTCGACCCCAAGGCAACGATCGACGCAGCTGCGCTGAAGGCTGCCGGCGTAATTCGTCGCGCCAAGGACGGCGTCCGCATCCTCTCCGACGGTGAATTGAAGACCAAGGTGACTCTCGAGGTTGCCGGTGCTTCCAAGTCTGCCGTCGAGAAGCTCGAAAAGGCCGGCGGTTCCATCAAGATTCTGTCGGCAGCTGCCGAAGCTTCGGAATAAAGAAGAGAATTGATCGCCCGGGGTGCTTCACACCGGGCGATTTTGCTCCCATATGTGAGCCTCACGATCCTAAGGACGGGGTGACGTCGTTTCGTCTTCCGGGAGATTCTGGAAAACAAGGGTGAGGCATACGGTTGCTATGCAATCACGCCGCGCCCGGTTTTCTTAAAACATTTGATGAATTGCCTCCGGAACCGGCGTTTCCGCGCCTCCGGACTGGGTTACGCGGAGAATTTCATGGCTTCTGCAGCGGAACAATTGGCCTCGAACCTCAATTTTTCGACCTTTGCCAAGGCGGAAGATCTGAAGAAGCGGCTCTGGTTCACCCTTGCCGCACTGCTCGTCTATCGGTTGGGAACGCATATTCCGCTGCCGGGCCTGAACCCCGAAGCCTATGCTGCCGCCTTCAGGGGCCAGTCGGGCGGGATTCTGGGCCTCTTCAACATGTTCTCCGGCGGTGCCGTCGAGCGCATGGCGATCTTCGCGCTCGGCATCATGCCCTATATCTCCGCCTCGATCATTGTGCAGCTGATGACCTCGGTCGTACCGGCGCTCGAGAACCTGAAGAAGGAAGGGGAGCAGGGCCGCAAGATCATCAACCAATACACCCGTTACGGCACAGTGCTGCTCGGCACCCTCCAGGCCTATGGCATCGCGGTCGGCCTTCAGAGCGGGCAGGGCCTCGTGGCTGATCCGGGCTGGTTCTTCATCCTCTCGACGGTGGTCACTCTTCTGGGCGGCACGATGTTCCTGATGTGGCTTGGCGAGCAGATCACCTCGCGCGGTATCGGCAATGGCATCTCGCTGATCATCTTTTCAGGCATTGCCGCAGGTCTGCCGACTGCGGTTGCCGGGACGCTTGAGCTTGGCCGTACGGGCGCACTCTCGACCGCCCTTATTCTGACTGTCATTGTCGTAGCCATTGGCGTTATTGGCCTGATTGTCTTCGTCGAGCGCGCCCAGCGCCGGCTTCTCATTCAGTACCCGAAGCGCCAGGTCGGCAACCGCATGTTCCAGGGCGACACCTCGCATCTGCCGCTGAAGCTGAACACCTCGGGCGTCATCCCGGCCATCTTCGCGTCGTCGCTCCTGCTCCTGCCGGCAACGGCCGCAGGCTTCTCCGGAACCTCGACGCTGCCCGCGTGGGCGACGTCGATTGTGGCCGCTCTTGGCCACGGGCAGCCGCTTTACATGTTCCTTTACGGCGCACTGATTGCGTTCTTCGCCTTCTTCTACACCGCCATTGTCTTCAATCCGAAGGACACCGCGGATAATCTCAAGAAGCATGGTGGGTTCATCCCGGGCATCCGTCCGGGCGAGCGCACCGCCGAATACATCGACTACGTGCTGACGCGCATCACCGTGATCGGCGCCATCTATCTCGTTTTCGTCTGTATCCTCCCCGAAATGCTGGTCGCCCAGACCGGCGTTCCATTATCCCTTGGTGGTACTTCGCTATTGATTGTTGTCAGCGTCACCCTCGATACTGTAGCACAGGTTCAAGGGCATTTGATTGCGCAACAGTATGAAGGCCTGATCAAGAAGTCGAAATTGCGTGGAGGAAAGAGGGGACGATGAGACTTATTCTTTTGGGTCCGCCGGGAGCGGGCAAGGGGACGCAGGCCCAGAGAATTGTGGAGAAGCACGGTATTCCGCAACTGTCGACCGGCGACATGCTGCGCGCGGCGGTGTCCGCGGGAACGGAAGTCGGAAAGCGCGCGAAGGCTGTTATGGATGTCGGCAAGCTCGTCTCCGACGAGATCGTGATCGCGATTGTCTCCGAGCGAATCGATGCGCCGGACTGCGCGAACGGTTTCATTCTCGACGGTTTTCCCCGCACGCTCGTCCAGGCCGACGCGACCGAAAGGATGCTGTCGGAGAAAGGTCTCGATCTTTCCGCTGTCGTCGAGATCAAGGTCGATGACGAAGTCCTCGCCGACCGAATCGCCGGGCGCTACACCTGCGCGAATTGCGGCACGGGATATCATGACGAAAATCTGAAGCCGAAGGTGGCCGGCGTTTGCGACAAGTGCGGTTCGACTCACTTCAAGCGCCGTCCCGACGACAATCGTGATACTGTGCGCACGCGGCTTCAGGCCTACTACAAGGAAACCTCGCCGCTTATCGGCTACTACTACGCAAAGGGAAAGCTCCATTCCGTGGACGGAATGGGGGAGATCGATGCGGTTACGGCGGATATCGAGGCCATTCTCGCGACGCTCTAGGGCTGGCCAGGAATTAAGAATCTTTACGGAACCGGTTGCTTTTGTCCGCCGATTCCGCTAAATAGCGCGCCAACTCGCGACAAATAAGCGATCGGCGCGTTCTTCCAAACGGGAGACCGGGTTCGGTCGTTTTGACATGTTGGGAACCCGAATTTGAACTGGCGGCCGTCATTTTGGGGCCGTGTAACGAGACACCACTTGCCGGATGGCAACTGGAACGCAAGGAGAATAGGCGTGGCACGTATCGCTGGCGTCAACATCCCGACGGCAAAGCGCGTAGTTATTGCGCTGACCTATATTCACGGGATCGGTCCGAAATTCGCGCAGGAGATCATCGAAAAGGTCGGTATTCCGGCTGATCGCCGCGTACATCAGCTGACGGACGCCGAAGTTCTCGGTATCCGCGAAACCATCGACCGCGACTATCAGGTCGAAGGTGACCTTCGTCGCGAAACTGCGATGAACATCAAGCGTCTTATGGACCTTGGTTGCTATCGTGGCCTGCGTCATCGTCGCGGTCTTCCGGTTCGCGGTCAGCGTACCCATACCAATGCCCGCACCCGCAAGGGCCCGGCAAAGGCGATTGCTGGTAAGAAGAAGTAATTTCCGGGATATCCCGGGTGGGAGGCTGGCGCTTCAACGCCGGCCTCCTTTGAGTTTGGTCAGGGCCAGTTAGGGCCCTGATCGGTGGAGCCGCTGGTGTTACGGCGGTGCAGAGATCAACGAAAGGGAAGTCATGGCCAAGGAAGCCACCCGCGTACGCCGTCGCGAACGCAAGAATATTTCGTCGGGCGTTGCCCACGTCAATTCGACATTCAACAACACGATGATCACCATCACCGATGCGCAGGGCAATGCGATTGCCTGGTCGTCGGCTGGTGCCAAGGGCTTCAAGGGTTCGCGCAAGTCGACCCCGTTCGCCGCTCAGATCGCCGCCGAAGATTGCGCCAAGAAGGCGCAGGAACACGGCATGAAGTCGCTGGAAGTGGAAGTCTGCGGTCCGGGGTCGGGTCGTGAATCCGCTCTGCGCGCGCTCCAGGCTGCCGGTTTCATGATCACCTCGATCCGTGATGTGACCCCGATCCCGCACAATGGTTGCCGCCCGCGCAAGAAGCGCCGCGTCTGATCATCATTCATCCCGCCGATGAGCGCAGACGCGCTCCACTCGGCGCTTCTAAAGCTCGGTTGCCACGATTGGATGGTGGCAACGAACGGAAGGTAAAAACATGATTCAGAAGAATTGGCAGGAACTGATCAAGCCGAACAAGGTTGAGTTCACCTCGACCGGTCGCACCAAGGCGACCCTTGTCGCCGAGCCGCTCGAACGTGGCTTCGGCCTGACTCTTGGCAACGCGCTCCGTCGCGTTCTTTTGTCGTCGCTTCGCGGCGCGGCCGTTACGGCTGTGCAGATCGACGGCGTGCTGCACGAGTTCTCGTCCATCCCGGGTGTCCGCGAAGACGTGACCGACATCGTGCTCAATATCAAGGAAATCGCCATCAAGATGGATGGCGACGACGCAAAACGCATGGTCGTGCGCAAGCAGGGCCCGGGCGTTGTTACTGCCGGTGATATCCAGACGGTTGGCGATATCGAAATCCTCAACCCGAACCATGTGATCTGCACCCTCGACGAGGGCGCCGAGATCCGCATGGAGTTCACGGTCAACAATGGCAAGGGCTATGTTCCGGCCGAGCGCAACCGCGCGGAAGACGCTCCGATCGGTCTCATTCCGGTCGACAGCCTCTATTCGCCGGTCAAGAAGGTGTCCTACAAGGTTGAAAACACCCGCGAAGGACAGGTTCTCGATTACGACAAGCTGTCGATGACCATTGAAACCGATGGCTCCGTCACCGGTGAAGATGCAGTCGCATTTGCCGCGCGCATCCTGCAGGATCAGCTTGGCGTGTTCGTCAATTTCGAAGAGCCGCACAAGGAAGTCGAAGAGGAAGCCGTTACCGAACTCGCGTTCAATCCGGCGCTGCTCAAGAAGGTCGACGAGCTCGAGCTTTCGGTCCGTTCGGCCAACTGCCTGAAGAACGACAACATCGTCTATATCGGCGACCTCATTCAGAAGACCGAAGCCGAAATGCTTCGCACGCCGAATTTTGGTCGCAAGTCGCTGAACGAAATCAAGGAAGTTCTCGCTTCCATGGGCCTGCACCTCGGCATGGAAGTGCCCGCATGGCCGCCCGAGAACATCGAGGATCTCGCCAAGCGTTACGAAGACCAGTACTAACCATATCAAACAGCAGGCCGGGCCTGCATGTGAAGGAGAATAGCCATGCGCCACCAGAAAGCCGGCCGCAAGCTGAACAGAACCGCCAGCCACCGCAAGGCAATGTTTGCCAACATGGCTGCATCGCTCATTACCCATGAGCAGATCGTAACGACCCTGCCGAAGGCGAAGGAAATTCGCCCGATCGTCGAAAAGCTCGTGACGCTCGGAAAGCGCGGCGACCTGCACGCTCGCCGTCAGGCCATCTCGCAGATCCGCGATCAGGATGCCGTCAAGAAGCTGTTTGACGCCATCGCTTCGCGCTATGCCACCCGCAACGGCGGCTACCTGCGCATCATGAAGGCTGGTTTCCGCCAGGGCGACAATGCCGCCATGGCTGTCATCGAATTCGTCGAACGCGACGTCGATGCCAAGGGCGCAGCCGACAAGGCACGCGTCGCCGCTGAAGCCGAAGCTGAAGCAGCGTAAGGTTCTTCCCGTAAGGGGATGCAATCAGAAAGCCGGGTGAGCGATCACCCGGCTTTTTTCGCGTCTTGTATTTGAGCTTTCCGGGCTATTCCTGGCGGCACGCGGCGGCGCGCTTGAGTAGAAACGTCTTTTCGCCGTTGTTGCGGGTCAGTGCCGCCGCGCGCTCGAATGCTTGGGCCGCTTCGGCCATACGCTCGGAGCGAAAGAGGAAGTCGCCGCGGGCAGCCGAGAGAGGGGCATAAGATGCGAGTGTTTCGTCCCGCTCGAGCGCGGTAAGCAGTTCCAGCCCGTGTTCCGGTCCGAAGGCAATCGAATGCGCCACGGCGCGGTTGAGGGCAACGACGGGCGAAGGCAAGATCTGCAAAAGCCGGTCGTAGAGCGCGGCGATCATCCGCCAGTCCGTATCCTCATAATGCCGGGCGCGAGCATGGCAGGCGGCGAGTGCGGCCTGCAGAGCATAGACGCCGTCTTGTCCGCCGAGTTCGCAAACACGTTCCAGCGCCGCCAGGCCCCGGCGGATCAGCAATTGGTCCCACTGCGCGCGGTTCTGCTCCGTCAGCGTCAGCGGCACACCGTCGGACCCGACCCGGGTCGAAAGTCGCGACGACTGGATCTCCAATAGCGCCAACAGGCCATGCACCTCCGGCTCGTCGGGTACCAGGCCGGCGAGGATGCGGCCAAGCCGCAGAGCCTCGGCGCAAAGTTGGGGACGAATGATGTCCTCGCCTGCGCTCGCGGCATAGCCCTCGTTGAAGATCAGGTAGACCACTTCCAACACCGAAGCCAGACGCGCGTCGCGCTCGGCCCCGCGCGGCACCTCGTAGGCGATGCCAGCCTTGCCGAGGCTTTTTTTCGCCCTGACGATCCGCTGGGCAATCGTTGCCTCGCTCGAAAGGAATGCCCGGGCAATCTCATCCGTCGTCAGCCCACCGATCAGGCGCAGCGTTAGTGCCACGCGTGCATCGGTGGAAAGCACCGGATGGCACGCGGTGAAGATCAGGCTCAGCCGCTCGTCGCCGATGTCGTCGTCCATGGCTGCCTCGAGATCTTCGATCTCCCTATCTGTCCAGCCTTGCGCCTCCATGTCGCGCCCGATTTCCGCATGCTTGCGTTCAAGCATGCGCCGGCGCCGAAGGTGATCGATGGCGCGGCGCTTGGCCGCCGCCATCAACCACGCGGCAGGTTTGTCGGGAATGCCGGTTTGCGGCCAGGCAGTGAGCGCCGCCACCAGCGCGTCCTGTGCCAGGTCCTCGGCCCGGCCGACGTCGCGTACGATCCTGGTAAGCCCGGCAATCAGCCGGGCTCGCTCCATGCGGAATACGGTCTCGGCCGTCCGGTGCGCTTCGGATGCTCCCATGGGACCGAGTATGGAGCCCGGGCCGGACTAGTCAACACATGGAAGGCCATCAGGCAACCTGTTGATCGCCTTGCGCGACTTCAGGGTCCATCCACGTGATCTCCCAGACGTAGCCATCCGGGTCGTCGACCGAGCGGCTGTACATGAAGCCATGATCCTGCACGGGGTTGGGATCGGCGCGACCTCCGGCGGCAACGCTCCGATCCACGGTCTGGTCGACATCGTCGCGGGCCTCGACGCTGATTGCGAGAAGCGTCTGGCTCTCTCGCCGGGCATCGCCGATCGGTCGGCTGGTGAATTGGCGATAGCGCTCGTGTGTCAGGAGCATCACGCCTATCGCGTCCGAAAAGAGCAGGCAGGTTGCCTGTTCGTCCGAAAACCGCGGGTTCACCTTGCCGCCGAGTGCCTTGTAGAAGTCACTGGATGCCTTGAGATTGCGTACCGGCAAGTTCACGAAGATCATCCTTTCCATGACATTCTCCTTTTGCTGACGGCTCAGGACTTGGCGGCTTCGCGCTCGGCGAGCCGTTCCCCGGTCCGCTCGTGCAGGTCGCACACCTCCGGGGTCAGGGACTCGGCGAAGTCCTCCATCGTGTAGACCGGACGAATTTCGATTTCGCTCGGCCCCGGCATCGGGTTCGGGCAGCGCTTCACCCATTCGACCGCCTCATCCATGTCCCTGACCTCCCAGATCCAGTAGCCGGCGACTAGTTCCCGCGTTTCGGCGAAGGGGCCGTCGATCACACGTCTGCTCGCGCCATCAAAGGCCACGCGCTTGCTCTTGGAGGAGGGTTTCAGCCCTTCGCCGGTCAGCATGATGCCGGCATTGACCAGCTCCTCGTTATACTTACCCATCGCCTCGAGCAGTTCGGTGGAGGGCATGACGCCCGCTTCGCTGTCTTTCGTCGCCTTTACCATGACCATTACACGCATTGTTCATTCTCCTCTCTTTTGAAGCAGCGCATCGAGGCGCATAATCCTAGGACGAACGACCTTGGGCCAAATCGACGTCGCCGCGAAAAAATCTTTCGACAGACATGGAAAAGCCGGGCGATCGCTCACCCGACCCTCGGCACTTTATCAGTATGCGGGGTTAATTGCGGCTATTGGCGATGGTTGCCCGATAGGCCTTGGGTTCCGATCGCTTGGACCGTCTCTTGCGCTCCATGATCCGGGGCCGAAAGAGGCGGTAGCCCAGCAACACTGCGACCAGTCCGATGTAGACTGCCGGCTCCGCCGTGATCGCCTTCAGGGATAGAGCATAGTGCAACACTGCAACCAGGATGATCGCGTATGACAGCTTGTGCAGCATATTCCAACGGGGCCAAGTATGCGGATCGACCAGCGGTTCGATGTCAGTGCCAGCGGGATCAGCATCAGAAGGCTCGCCATGCCGAGCATGATGTAAGGCCGCTTGGCGATGTCGCCCAGGATCGAGGAGAAGATCAGTCCACGGTCGAGGAACAGGTAGACCGCGAAATGCGCGAGCACGTAGTAGAAGGCGAGCAGCCCCAAGGCCCGGCGATAGGTGATGAAATTGATTCCAAGGAGGTCGCGCAGCGGTGTCACCATCAGCGTCGCGCACAAGAACCGCAAGGCCCACAGGCCGAGAAAATGCTCGAATGTTCTGACCGGATCGGCGCCGAGACCGCTGGTCGTCCCAAGATAGAAATACCAGAGCCCCGGCAGCAGTCCGACGGCATAAAGCGCCCAGACAGAGGCTGGGCGCAGACGAGACGGGAGCGAAGGCAGGGCCATCTCAGAAAAACTTCGTCAGATCCATGCCGGTATAGAGGCTCGCGACCTCCTCGGCATAGCCGTTGAAGGGCAGGGTGTTCAGCCGCGCCCCGCCGAAGAGGCCATTGGCCTCGCCGATGCGCCGTTCTGTCGCCTGGCTCCAGCGCGGATGATCGACAGCCGGGTTCACATTGGCGTAGAATCCGTATTCGTTCCGCGCTGCCCTGTTCCACGTGCAGGGCGGCTCTTCCTCCGTCAGCGTGATCTTGACGATAGACTTGATGCCCTTGAAACCGTATTTCCATGGCACCACGAGGCGCAGCGGCGCGCCATTCTGGTTCGGCAGTGTCTCGCCGTATAGCCCGGTGGCGAGAATCGTCAGCGGATGGCGGGCCTCATCGAGCCTGAGGCCCTCCACATAGGGCCAGGGTAGCGCCTGGAAAAGTCCGCGTTGCCCTGGCATTTCTTCGGGCCTGACGACGGTCTCGAACGCGACGTATTTCGCGCTGCCCAGAGGCTCGACCTTGTCCAGAAGCGCGGACAGCGGGAAGCCGATCCAGGGTATGACCATCGACCAGGCTTCGACACAGCGCATCCGGTAGACGCGCTCTTCCATGGTGAAATCCTTCATGATGTCATCGATGCCGATTACCATGGGCTTGTTGACCATCCCGCCGATCTCAACACGCCAGGGCGTCGGCTTGAAAGCGCTGGAGTTCTGCGCGGGGTCTGACTTGCCCGTGCCGAATTCATAGAAATTGTTGTAGGTCGTGGCGTCTTCCTTGGTGGTGATCTTTTCTGTCACCTGGTAATCCGTCGGCTTTGCCGGCAGCGCGGCGGCAAATGCTTTCGGAGCTGCTGCGTAGGCGAGGCCTGCGGCAGCGGCGCCAAGCAGAGTACGGCGGTTCAGATAAAGCCCTTCGGGCGCAATTTCTGAAGCAGCAATTCTGGGGGGGCGATATACGGGCATAGATCCTGACCTCCATGGTCATGCAGTGCTTAAGTCACATAGTTGACTTAACACAAGAAAACAGAGTTCCATGCTTTGCGAAAGAAACATTGCGGCCACATTTTCGTGTTCGGGGTGTTACCCGGACGGCCGGAAAGTCTGTCGGGTGCCAGGCGTACCGTTTTGAGCTATGCTGATAGTGACACCTTGGCGCAATTCCACTACGACAGGGACAAAATCCGGATGTTCGCGCACCATTGGCAAGTAAAGCCGTTCAGCGCTCCCGGTCAACAAAACACGAAGAGATCCGAGGTAACACCGATGCCTGCCTATCGTTCGAGAACCACGACCCACGGCCGCAACATGGCGGGTGCGCGCGGCCTTTGGCGCGCCACCG
>Ga0172380_10003978_pt1 | contig 19577 bp, 10 predicted proteins | sample Leawe162metaG_FD_119747 | JGI IMG/M metagenome (GOLD analysis project Ga0172380, IMG submission 119747) | Leachate microbial communities from a municipal landfill in Southern Ontario, Canada - Leachate well 162 metaG | ecosystem: Engineered > Solid waste > Landfill > Unclassified | place... | reverse complement strand
TCGGAATGGTTGTTCCATAACTGATAATGTCGATCGATTTTATTTTCAGATCGGGTTTCGGGTTTTCCCATTTGTAGGTATACAGACCGACTTCTGATGACAGGTTGTTCCCGATCCACGCGATCCTGCACGCAGGATCTGTTATGCTCTCATCGCGGGGTTTCCACCAGTCGGCGGCGCCTTTCCCTGGCAGGATCTGCAGCGTTTTGCTGCTGGAGTCCTCATAATTAATCCGATACTCAAACAGCGGAGCCTTACGGACCCATCCCGCACCGTGCAGAAAAAACAGAGCCGCCGCTTTCTTTTCTACTGTTATCCCCCGGACTTCCTGAGGGAAAGATATGCTGTCGCCGCCTTTAAGAATAACGGCGGATCTTCCGTTATTTTTTGCGGGGTCGATAATGTCGTAGGGAACCCCGTAAAATGTCTGTTTCCCGGTCGGAATATAACACATGTCATTGGCTTTCCCCTGATCCGTCCATCCTCCTTTGCCGTCATGGGGAACATCATCTTCAAATCCCATATTGGCATATTTTCTGAGGTCAACAAAAAAGGCGCATTTCGGGTCGACCCCGCGGAACGTCCTCTGTTCCGTTTCCTTTTGTTTGCGCGCCCCGGAACCTTCTGCAAGCTCTTTAAGATATGCCGTGTCCGCGCCGGACTCTTTCTCCGCCAAGGCGGTTATTTCGGCTTCTGTTATTTGTCCGTCAGTGTATGGCGATTTCTTTTTCGAAATGAGGTAAAGTGCCCGTGTCTGCCTGGGAAGAAGAATGTCTATGCCGTCTTTCACCTCTTCAGGGGTCCAGGTTTCTTTCCCGGACGGGGACAGTATGGATTTCCAGGTCACTGCATCGTACACATATACGGGCCCGGCCGGCAGGTTCCTCGCATACAACCGGCCCGCTTTCGTACAATAGGTCCAATTAAACGCATGTAAAAACTGCGTATCCCCCCGGTTGATAACATCAAGCGTTACACTGTTGTCCAGTTTTCCGGAATCCCGTTCTGCGATAAAAAAGTCCCGCTGCACATTTTCGGATTCGCAGATCGCATCATAGACCGCACCCAGGTTCTCTTTCCCCTTGGAAAAGAGGAGGCTGTATACCTTTCCTTTTCCCAGCGTATTTACATAAATGGCGGGCTCTCCCGACTTGAACAGAGCGTATGCTTTGGCCGTAATGGGAGTTGCTGCTGCTTTCTGGGCATACAGGCCAATATTTTTTTCGTTATTCAGGATGATTTCACCCGCCTGTTCCTTGGCCAGCGGCGTCATCTCGACGCCCGTAATGTCACGGCCATCAGCCGGTCTGCCGTACTCGTTATGGCTGAACGCACCGGGAAAGACCACCAGTGTTCCCCCGTTTTTTACGTAGCTTTTCAAAATGGCTTTTGTTTCTCCGGATACATATTCGAGTTCCGGACAGATCAGGAGCGGATACTTTATATCCTGGTCGTTTTTACAAAATTCAGCTACAATAAAATCGAACGGCATCTGAATGTCCCGAAGCGACTGCTGAGAGTACATGTACTCCGTGCTTTCCCTTCCCGCCAGCTGCCAGCTTTGATGATCAAGGTACAATACGCCCACTTTGCCAACGACCCGCGGACACGGCATCACGATGTCTTTTAATTTCTCAATGCTGTCCCTGAACCGCCGAAGGCCGAACAGGGCTTTTTCCGTGTAGTTGTACGGATTGAGCAGGCAGGCTTCTTTATACGGCGCACTGAGCGCGGACGCTTTTGCTTCTTCATACGTCTTCCATTCCTGCCCCCGGCTCCCCCAGGTGTAGAGAATCGACCCGGAAAAACCGTGCATGGTCTGACTCCACAGTGCGCTTTCCAGATCGTCATCCCACGATGTAACACGCTTGCCGTTTTCATACCGGCAGCATCGCATTTCAAAATCGACGATGGGCCGGCCTTTCGAGTAGGCCTTAGCCAGAGCGGCCCCGAATAAAAATGTATCATTTCTGGCCGCATACCCGGCTTCCATCATGTTGCTGCCGTCAAATGAGTGTTCGGTTCCCATTCCCAGATGCAGACCGGTATATTCGACCCCGACGACGTCCATGAAGTCGTAAAATGTATAGTTAAACGCCGTATTATATGCCATCGACGGCATCTGATGCTGAGGCTGATAGGTGAAATATTTCGGCGTCTTTCGATTATCAACGTTCAGGATAAACCCCTTGAAATCTTTCAGGTACCCCGCCAACAGTTCCGATTGAAAATACATCCAATCGTACCACAATCCCGGATCGTTATCCTGTATGGTTTCCACTTTGGCCGCCGCATCCTCAAACGAGGAATAGGAACTCCCCCAGATTTCATTGGCACTTCCAACAGTGATGTATTTCTGCTTCAACCACGACTTGAATAAGGTCATGTTTTCCGGGGAAAAGCTGTTGTAAAACGGTTCATTCAGCAGTTCATACACGACCGGATTCCCGCCGTGATCAAGGACAAACTTGGTTGCTTCTTCGTACATCGTTTTGTACAGCTCCATACTCTGCGGGTACGAGGGATCGAACGGAAAGAAATTGTCCCACCACCCGTTCTTCTGGAAATATGCATCCGGAATGACCCCTTTTGCCTTTCTCCCGATACCCAGATACAGAGCGATGTCAGAGTAATCCATAAATATCGGCGCTGGACTCATGCGCTTAAGTACCCCGGCGGCTATATTTTCCGCGTTGGAGTAATAATCCTGATGATCTTTCTGTAACATTTCCGGGTAGTATTTCTTCATGATGAAATACGTTACAAAATTTATAGGCTGGTACGTGTTAAAGCCAAAATCGGCCATGATGTTTCTGTCAATGAGTTCCCCATACGCCCTGTTTTTCGACCACGGCCCGCGCCGGTCATACGAGACGTTTTCTGCCCACGAACAGAACGGTCCGGTGAAAAACTCATATTGGCCGTCGCGCATAAAAGCGCCGTTTTCGATGTGCAGATCAGCGGAATCCCTTTTTGACGGATCGTCATTAAGCGCCGTATTTTCAGCAAACAAATTAAAGCCGGAAAGAACAATGAAACCGGCGAGAATGGAACCGTGAATACGTCTGTACATACTGGAACTCCTCCGCTCTAAACAATCCGTGCATGAATCAGCCGAATAAAATTCATACGAATGAACCAAGCCTATATTAAAAATCCCGGCAAACACAAGTATGTAATTCAGAGTTGGTTATATTTTTCGTACTTTCGTTCTGAGGTTCTCCATTTAAATCCTGTTGTTCGGGCTGGATCGTTGTTTTGTCGTAACAGATGCCATGGCAGCCGCTAGTTTGAGAGCGGGTCGCTATACGCTGGGAGAGAAAGCTGTTGAAGTAGATGAAACGCATGTGCCTTGGTCTGCAGACCACTCACATTTCGTAGATTCGGCTGCTACCATGCAACGTTGTGCGGATATATTGACACAGGCAGACAGGGCTCTATGCGGACAAGATTTGGGTGAACCCTTCCGTTCCAGATAATGGAAATCTTAATTGAGCACGGTTTTGGAGGAACGGATCAGGTCATGACGATCCCGATCAATGGGGCGATGAAGATTGAACAGGCCGGTGCTTTGCGAACCGCGGTCTATGAGCACACCCCGGAACGGCAAGGACATGCCAACGGGGCTAAGCCGAAGAGTGTAAAGAGCCGTCTGGGCAACCTCGCATTCAGCATTCCTCTGGTGCGTGGAGGGGCTGAGTTCTACCCCTCCGCCTTGGATACGGGGAAACGTTCTGAACGGGCGTTAAAGCCAGCAATGGCTGAAATGTATATTCAGGGCGTAACGACCCGGAAGGTGTCCGGTGAGCCGGAAAACTCTGCGGGCTGGACGTCAACTCCGTCGATGTAAGCCGGGCAGGTGCGATACTCGATCAAGAGTTGCAGCTCTGGCGCAATCGCCCCCTCGGAAAAGTCCCTTATCTCATGTGCTTGATGCCCGATACGAAAAGGTGCGTATAAATGGATCGGTCGTCTCCTGTGCAGTTCTAATCGCCACCGGCGTACTGGCCGACGGGAAGCGCCCGGTCCGTCGATCTCTCCATCAGCGAAACAGAGGTTCATTGGCGCGAGGTTTTACTCGGCCTGAAGAAACGCGGCATATACAGCGCGAGGTTGGTCACCAGCGATGATCACGGAGGACTGTCAGGTACATCTTCAGCGTAACGCCGCAGCCCATATGCCCAAGGTCGATATCTGTGAAGCGATCGTCGTCGCAAACCTCCGCAGTATTTTCAACGCTCCCAGCCGGGAGGAAGCCGACCGCCTGCTCGTCAAGACCATGGAAAAGTACTCCGGAAAAGCCGGTCGTCTGGCCGTTCAGCTGAAGGAGGATACCTCCCCCGACGGACTGACGGTGTTCGCCCTGCCGGAAAAGATCAGTGACGTCTGCGTACGGCGAACATGGTCGAGCGATAAAACCGGGAGATCGAGCGGCGTACGCGCGTGTCGGGACTCTTCCCAAACGGGATCTCACTGCGCAGGCTCGTGAGTACAATATTAGTGGAGGTCAGCAAGGGTTGGGAATCTGCCGATAAGGCGTACTTAAAAATGAAGGCTGACTGAAGCGCTATGCGAAATTACAGAAAGAATGTTGCGCTGTCAGGATTTCGCGTGCATTCATTTCCGCAGCTTACAAATTTTATATTGACGGCAGATAATAAACGTTGGTATAAGTATAATTCATACGTATGAGTTAAGTTTAAAAAGAGCATTTCGCCAAATTGGGAATCAGTTGGCTGATGGCTATCATTGATCCGGGCAAGTTATGTGCTCAGATGTGGGTATGCCATTTATTGCATGAGGATAAAATAAAGATTAAGTAGCGCACGTGTATTTGCGGTATGCAATGCTACATACAAGGAGGGTTGATATGACGAAAACAGTAATTTTCATAATGCTTTTTAGTATGATTCTTGCAACGAACGGAATTGCTAAGACTTGGGATTTTAGTTCAGGTGCAAAACCCGATAAATTTTCTGTCTGGCATGAGGCAGATGTGGATGTTAGTGAAACGATCGATGCCGAAATGGTATATCCAGAAGGCAAGGGGGCCATTGTTTTGACGGTTAATGCACCTTCTGCAAAGAATCATTGGTCAACACTCCAATGCTTTTTCCATTCATATGAGGGGGTAAAAAAAGGGCAAACATATCACACGGCTGTTTGGTTGAAAGCGAGCGAGCCTTTTACTGCCCAATACCAGTCGGTTATGGGGAAGCCTCCGTTCAGTTCATTAGGGACAACCGCCCGCAAGTCAGTCAGAGTCGAGACGGAGTGGAAGAAAATCGAACTGGTTTATACTGCTAATGTGGAATTCAAGCCAGTCCGAATTGTCAGTCTTGGTCTCGGGAAAGCGCCGAAAGGGGCGGTCATTTCGATTGCTAAATGTACGGCAGATCAAGTCGATTCTGAACAAACAGCCGCTGCTCCGGAACAAACAGCCGCAGAACAGGTCGTTTCTGAACAAACAGCCGCAGAACAGGTCGTTCCTGAACAAACAACCGTGGCGGCAGCGCCGTTGTCAAATTCGCTTCCTGATAGCGTCCCCTTGGAGCAAGTTGTTTCCGCGCAGGAATTGGAGGCTAAGACATTTTCACTGTTGGAGAATTATGTCGCTGACTTTGGAGATCCTAAAACCCATGTTCTGTACGGCGGCAGGCTGGCAAAAATTGATACGTGGAAATATTCACCCGAACAAATAAAGCAACGGTTGCCGACGCCGTGGGGGTACGGCTCCCGCATTGAAGACACCTCCCTGCATGTGGGCCATATGCTCGGTGCGCTCCTTGATGCATATCAGGCAAAACCAACTCCCTATATAAAGACCCAGATTGAAAATATGTATTCCGCGTTGAAATACATATATGAGTCCTGCCCCGTGCCCGGTATTGTCCCCCGAGGTCCTCATCCTAATGATCGCAGCGCGTATTACGATGATTCCTCAATGGATCAAAACAGTACGTTTATTATCAGCCTGAGTTTGTATGCGAATTCGCGACTTGCCTCAGAAGAAGACAAGGCATTTATTAAAAAAGCCCTGAATGAAGTCGGCTACCGACTGGAGGAACACGGCTGGCAGATTGTAAGAGCCGACGGTAAGACGCAGTGTCATGTAGGTTTCCATTGGACCCAGATGAATTCAACGGGAATAGCCATACTCCTGCCGTCGGTTTACGCCCTCTACAAAGGGACAGGCAATGAACACTGGCTGGAAGAATATGAGAAGTTTGGAACAGAACAGGGTTCCAAAAGATGGGAGATCATGACTCCGGGTTCGCATACGACAATCAACGCCCATCCGATCTATGCAAACCAGAACTGTTTTCGACTTAATGCCTTTTACCAACAACTCGACGACGGAGCCCACAAGAAAATCATTCGCGATCTCATGAAAAAATCAGTTGAACTTCAGCTGAACAGGGACTTTCCCGGAGATCTTCTCAAGGGTAAGTATATGAAGGCAGAAGACATCGCGCAGGTTGCAGAAAAAATGAACTGGGGAGACGCAGACCTTCACGGAGTCGTGCTCGCGAAGAACCTTTTTGATAAGCAGAAAATTGACTCACTGAAAGGGAAACCTCGAGACATCGCCACACTTGCTCATATCAGGTTCCCTCTCGGGGCATTTCACATGATTATGAACAGCGAAGATGACAAACTCATCATGCAGTATGTCCCCGTGATCTGGGAAATGCTAAACGCGGTTGACCTTAAGAGTATTGATTCCGCCGAGACCAACTACCTGTTTTCGGTCGTCGCGCTTCAGCTGTATGCCTACTACTACACGATGACGAGTCCGGCTTCCGTCCTTGTTCAATAGGAATTTTTCTTCTCAACGAGGCATCTGAGATGAGAACGCTTTGCATTCCAAAACGCCCTATTTAGATAAAACCAAAGCGCAGTTCAGAAACAGCATCTGCGGAAAAGCCTTAAAGTGAAGGAAACGGCCGGAGGAAACAAAAATGCGGATTGGGATATTCCTCTTTTTTTGGATGATGGTAAGCGAGGCCCTTCCTGTTGCATTGAACAAATGGAACTTTGAGCAGGATGCAAGCGGTCTGACTTTGGCCCGTGCTGAAAATTCGGGAAGTTCCGGGGCAACTTTTTCATCAGGCGGCGAAGGCTTCCTCGAAACGGACGGTGCAGGAGGGCTTGTAGACACTTATAACGTGCCGGGTTCCAATGGGATGTGGAACAGCGGAGCCATATTGACAGCTTCATTAAGTTCGGCTACTTCAGGAGTTTATTATTTGCGCTATGATTTCGATTATGATCTGAACGATCCGGGCAATGACAGCGGCACCGTTCTGGGTCTGATGTTCACAGATGCGTCTGGAACAAATCTGGCGGGCGTTGTATTGGTTTGTGACAAAGGTTCATCGAGTGCTCCGGATTCATTTCCTCTGACAGGAGTCGTCTCTAACCTCGCGGAAACCGGCATGGCCGCAGTTGTCATAAAAGTGGATCTGGATGCGCAGGAAATGGACACCTGGGTTAGTCTGACAGGAGGGGCGGGTCTTGTCGAAGCTGCACCGGTGCAAACCGGACATCCCATCCATCTTCCTTCGATTGATCAACTCCGATTTCACGCTACTGGCGATTTCTGTCCCTCAAATTCCTATGATTATGCCCGTATAGGCAACATTGTAATGGCTTCCTCCTGGGCGGAGATTGCAACGGAGTTGACAGTTCATCCCCTCTTCCATGATTTGGCAGTGATCCAGCGAGACAAAGCCGCTCCAGTATGGGGGCAAGGATTTGCCGGAGAGACTGTTGAGCTTTTCCTTGACGGGCAGTCTGTGGGAACCACGGTAGTGGATTTAAACCATCAGTGGCAGATCGACTTGCTCCATGCTGCCGATGGCGGGATTTCTCATACCCTTCGGATTGAACAGTCGGATAGCCAGTCTATTTCGATTGCGGACGTTGTCTTCGGAGATGTTTATCTCGCAGCCGGACAGTCCAACATGGGTCTTCTTATGAACGCGACTTCCGGGTACGAACAGGAAGCTGCTTTAGCAAACTATCCATTGATCCGCAGGATAGTCATCGCAAATGCGCAGGCAAGTTCTGTTCAGACAGAACCTGTTATCAGTTCCCAATGGCTAAACTGCAGTCCGTCAACGGCTCCGTATTTTATAGCAACCGGTTATTATTTTGCGAAAAATATTCATTTGCAAACGGGAGTCCCGGTGGGATTGATGGATTCGGCCTGGGGGGGACAGGAAATAGATGGATTCCTCAGTCCATCCGGAATAGCGAACGTTCCCGAGTTGTCAGGAGTTCAGCAATATCATGAGCAGGGAAATCTGACGAATCTCTATACTATCTATAATGCAATGATCGCCCCGCTCGTTCCCTATGCCTTACGTGGTGCTATCTGGTATCAGGGCGAGGCGAATCATATGCTCGACGGGGACAGTTATCGATTCAAGATGCAGGCCTTGATTCGAGGCTGGCGACAGGACTGGAATCAGGGGAATTTCCCGTTTTATTATGTGCAATTGCCTAATTACAGCCCGATTACACCCACTTCCAAGTGGAACGAAGTTCGGGAAATTCAGCGATGGATGCTTTGTGAGACAAACTGCGGAATGGCAGTGACCATTGACATAGGGGATGATGCAAACATCCATCCGACCAATAAACGGGATGTAGGTTATCGACTTGCTCAATGGGCGTTGGCAAAAGACTTTCAGAAGGAGGTAATTTGTAGCGGACCGCTATATTTTAAATCTAAGATTGAGGATTCTTCGATTCGTATACTCTTCGATTATGCGGAGTCGGGGCTGTTAGTCGGCCGCAAGAACGGAACAAATACCGTTGAGCAAATTTCAGAAGGTCCTCTCGAGAATTTCGAAATTGCCGGATCCGATAGGGATTTCAAGGCCGCGGATGCATGGATTGATGCAGATACTGTAGTTGTTTCCAATGCCCTTGTTGCGAATCCGTGTTATGTGCGTTATTGCTATTTGTCGGCACCCACCGGATCCAACAAGCTGTACAACGCTGCAGCCCTTCCGGCCTCTCCGTTCCGGACAGACTCAGATTACCAGTTGGTGGTCATTTCAGGATCGGGAACCGGTACGTTGATTCCCGGCACTTTACAGCAGATCGTGGCAAGCAACGCACCGAACGGGCAGGTGTTTGATCGCTGGATTGGTGCGGCGGCGGAACTCAGTGATGTCAACACCTCTACTGCGGTAGTAACGATGCCGGAGCATGAGCTGTATCTGTTGGCTACGTATCGCGCCACTAATACCCCGGCCTATACGCTGACCGTTCACAATGGATTCGGAAGCGGGACGTCTCAGGCCAGTTCGATCTTGAACATAGAGGCCGGGGCTTCTCCCGTCGGTCAGGTCTTTGATTGCTGGACTGGTGATACCAATGTTTTGGTGGATGCTCAGGCCTTCTCAACGACTCTGCAGATGCCGGCGACAAACATAACCATTATTGCACAGTATCGCATCGTAGACAGTGTGGGAGATGGAATCGCAGATGATTGGCGAAACGAATATTTTCCGGATGGCGGCGATGACTGTTTGGCCGACGCTGATCCCGATGGTGACGGCGCTGATAATTATAGCGAATATCTCAGCGGGACATCGCCTGTGGATGGTCAGTCTGTTTTCAAAATCAACGGCTTTCTGTGTTCCAGCAACACGGTATCTGTCGACTTTTCCAGTGTGTCAGGCCGGCGTTATCAATTGGAGCGGACGATCTCGTTGCTGTTGCCGACGTGGGAAACTCTTTTTTATAACATTACCGGAACCGGGGTGGAACAGACCTTTCAAGCTGCAGTTACACAGAGTCCATCGGAATTCTACCGGGTAACTGTCTGTGGGGAAGAGGAGTAAGCGGATTTACTCGCTGCCATAGCCTTGCAAAATGGATTGACGGTCAGGCGGTGATCCGTTGGGTGGAACGCCGCTGTAATACCGTCGCGAGACTAACCGCATGCTGGAGGAACAATGATAAAAATACCGGGACTGATGCTTGGGTTGATACTGATTACGAATAATACGTTTGCAGAGCTGGGGCTTCCATCCATTTTTTCCGATCATATGGTGATCCAAAGAGAAAAGACCGTTCCAGTCTGGGGCACGGCCAATTCCTGTGCGTCAGTAACCGTACAGTTCGCCGGACAAAGCAAAACCACCACATCCGATGCAGACGGAAAATGGCAGATAACCCTGAGTTCATTGGCGGCCTCCAGTCTGCCTAGACAGATGACCGTTCTATCCGGGACACAGCAGATTATCTTTACAAATGTACTCGTTGGGGATGTCTGGCTTTGTTCCGGGCAATCCAATATGCAGATGCCGCATGAGGGATGGGCTCTGCCATGTGATAATGCGGCAGCGATTATTTCTGATGCCACCAATCACCCCAATATCCGTCTTTTCCTAACACCAAGCTGTGCCACTAATGAACCGCTGGAGTGGATCGATTCTGCATGGCAGACCTGTTCTGAGACGAGTGTGAGGCCTTTTTCCGCCTGCGCTTATGCATTCGGACGCAAGCTGAATAATGACCTGAATGTTCCGATCGGATTGCTGGAATGCGCTTGCGGAGGAAGCACCATTGAGACATGGACTCCATTTGGTGATATAAGCTCCATTACGAACGTTGACCAAACAACGCCTGGTGCACTTTACAACGGCATGCTACACGCGCATATTCCGTTCGCTATTCGCGGGGCAGTCTGGTACCAAGGTGAGAACAATCATAAAGACGGCATGCTCTATGTCGATAAGATGAGGATGATGCTGGTCGATGGCTGGCGCAAATTATGGGGGTATGACGTCCCTCTATATCTGGTTCAGATCGCCCCGTATAACTATAGTGAAGATTATCAGATCATTCCGGCATTCTGGGAGGCACAGGCCAAAATCGTCGATGAAATTCCATCGACGGCAATGGCTGTTATCAGTGATGCGGCGACATTGGATAATATTCATCCAACCAACAAAGAAACTCCAGGAACCCGTCTCGCACTGCTGGCAGAAAAGAATGAATACGGACAGGCTCTGGTTTGTAATGGGCCGACGCTCAGCGCTTTTGAAAATCTCGGCAGTCAACTGAAGCTGACGTTCAGTTCTGCCGCGGGTCTTCAAACCCGAGACGGCCAGTCTCCCGACTGGTTCGAAATTGCCGGAATAGACGGTATTTTTTACTCCGCACAGGCCTCAATCAGTGGCAGTAATGTTTATCTGAGCGCATCTGCTGTTCCTGCACCGGCGTCCATGCGCTTCGCTTGGAGTAAGGTAGCTGTTCCGAACCTGATTAACGGTGCCGGACTGCCAGCATCTGCGTTTCGTGCCGAAGCGGAACAGGATCATGCCTCGCTTTCCATCACGAATGGGTATCGGACTATCTATGAGTGGAATATTCCTCCGCAGGCGAATCATATGTCGATTCCCGTTCAATACTCAGTAAATCACGGCCTATATGATACGGATGCATTCAGCCGGGTGGGGTACCTGCTGGAGCTGCAGGCACCGAGTGGAACATTGCAGTACGCGTTTGCCTCGATGGATCCGTTTACCAACGACCTCACAAAAATCGGGGTGCCTGTTTCTTCCGAAGGGGCCTCGTTTATGCAGAGGGTTCATAACCTTACCGTGCGCAGTAATGTCGGCGGAGTTGTGCAATGCACTGAGACGGATGGCGGGAATATTGAATTCTTTTCTGGAAATTACTGGAAGTCAAATTCTTTAGCAATTCCCAACGCTTCCGATACCGCATATGATTTCGGCGATGTCGCCTCAACGAATCCAGCAGGCTATAGCTGTATGCAGGTTCATAACTGGCAGAATCAACAGACTGTATTTGCTCTTAATCGCTGGGGAACCGCCGGTACTGTTGACATTGGAATCGGCAATGCATCCAGTGGTGCACTGGACTGGACTTTTCATGGTAACGCAACGAATTATTTGCTGCATCGCCTGACGGTCATGGTTTCCAAGCTGCAGATTCCGGAGATGGACGACTTCCGGACTATTTACGAACTGAATATTCCGGCCGATGCCAATTACAGAGCCACTGCACCGCAATATACAATTGATAACAGTGAAACAGACGTAGAAGCTTTCGGCCGAATCGGCTACCTGCTCGAATTGCAGGAACCAGACGGACCTCTGCAATATGCCTTTGCTGCAATGGACGCTTTTACGGACAATCTGAAGGAAGTCGGTGTGCCTGTCAGTTCTGTTGGTGCAGGCTTTATGCAGAAAGTCGGCCATCTTACAGTCCGAAGCAATGTCAGCGGAGTTCAGCAATGCACGAATTCGGATTTTGGAAATATTGAATTCTGGTCCGGTGATTATTCGCAATATAACGCACAAAATATTCCTAATGCTTCGAGCACAGCATTTGATTTTGGAGATAAAGCGGGAACCAACTCTTTAGGCTATAGCTGCATGCAGATTCATAACTGGCAGAGTCAGCAAACAGTGTTTGCTCTTAATCGCTGGGGAACCGCCGGTACTGTCGATATTGGAATCGGCAATGCATCCAGTGGTGCACTGGACTGGACTTTTCATGGTAACGCAACGAATTATTTGCTGCGTCGTTTAACTGTTTTGGTCGCCAAACTGCGCATCCCGGAGATGGATGACTTTCGGACTATTTACGAACTGAATATCCCGGCAGATGCCGATTACAGTGCCACTGTACCGCAATACACAATTGATAACAGCGAGACCGACACCGGGTCATTTAGTCGAATTGCCTACCTGCTTGAGCTGCAGGAACCCGGCGGACCGTTGCAATATGCTTTTGCGGCAATGGATGCCTTTACAACGGATCTGGACGAGATCGGCGTGCCGGTCAGTTCCGTTGGCGCCGGTTTTATGCAGACCGTCGGGAATCTTACAGTCCGAAGCAATGTAGACGGCGTGCAGGAATGCACGGATATGGACTGCGGGAACATCGAATTCTGGTCTGGGAATTACTCACAATCAAATGCGCAGAATATTCCCAATGCGGCCGATACGGTATTCGATTTTGGAGACCATGCAGGAACAAATTCTTTGGGGTACGGTTGTATGCAGGTTCATAACTGGCAGAGCCAGCAGGCGGTCTTTGCCGTAAACCGCTGGGGGACCGCCGGTACCGTTGACATTGGAATCGGAAATGCATCCAGCGGAGCGCCAGACTGGACGTTTCATCAGAATGGAAACAGTTATACCGTACGGCGGCTGACGGTAATGGTGAAATAACACTGAATATGAACGATGCGAATTTAAGTTAAACTCGATTCCGCTCTTAGGGACAGTCCGGAAATCTACGGAGGGTTTAAATAAAGCAGCCTCGGTTTAGCATTACTTCCGCCTCATACATAATCGGAGCCTTGTAATTCAAGACTGAATATCTCCGGTATTTGGTTATAAAACTGCTCAATATATTCGACGATTCAACTGGGCTTCCGCCCGGCTGGTATAGTTTTCGTGCGGTGAACACTCCCCGGATAAACCGAGAAGTATTCAATTAGTTTAAAACCGACAATCCTTTACGTACATTTCTGCGATATCTTCCTCGGTTAGTGCTGTATCGTAGACTTTGACATCATCGATTTTGCCGTGGAAAAAATTACCAGTCCTCTCAGAACCGATTTGCATTTCGCTGTAGGAAACAAGGGGGCTGATTGTGTTGCCGACCGGATGAGCATCCGTATCTTTCAATTCCCCGGTTACATACAGTTTTTGTTCACCGGTTACCTTGTTGTATGTAAATGCGACATGAATCCACTCCTGCTGGTACGTATTGTCCAGAACGAAGTAGCTGCTTTGGTATGCCTTTGTTCCGGCATCATTTTCACTGGTCAGCATCAGCTGTAACATATTGCCGGCCAGAAAACGGAGCAAGAACCCTTCTTTCAGTTGATTATCCGCGTTGTATTTCATTCCATTGAATACCGTATCGACGGTATTGGTGCTGTCCCGATAAACCCAGGCAGAAAAGGTTATATCATTTGTATTTATCGCTAAGACGGAAACATAATCATTGGATCCGTCAAACTCCAAACAACTGTCGATTCGTCCGGTTGAGACCAGTGTTGCCCCATAAATAGACCATATTCGATACAGCAGAATCCATACGCCAATACGACATAACATCTCACGGCCAGTATTCAAATGCCCCAATATCAGGAATATCCCGAATTGGGTTGCCGCAAAAGTCTTCCGTAAATCCAAGATCCGCCCCCGCATCTATGCAGCAGGATCCGGACTGCAACGAAAAATCTCCTGTTTCCGGGTAAACAAAACACGGATTTGTAATCATCGAATGGCTTTCATACCCCGACCCCACCGCTGCAATATAACTAGCTATCTGGGAATAATCTGTGCTGACATACCGGATCGCCGCATTGGTACCTTCTCTATAATAAACATTATTATCTAATGAAAGAAACCGCGTGCCGGAACTGCTGGCTAAAGACAACGCATACGTCCCGGAAGAGTAGGATATATTATTGCGGAAGTTGATCCTGCTTACGTCGCCAGAAATATAAATATTCGCCCACACCCACGGACTTATGTTGGTCACAATTCCGTTGTTAAAAAAAGTATTGTTATATATTTCAACGTCTCCAGACAGAGGGGTGTTGTTAGCAATATACAGCCCTCTTGCCTGGTTATTATATATCAAATTGTAACAGAATAAACCGGTAGATTCTCTGGTTGATTCCAGGTAACCACCGCCGTGGATTAGCAGTGCTGTCGCGACGGCGTCGCCAGTTCCATCACCGTTTCGGATAATATTTCTCTCTACAATACTATTTTCCACATCCTGAACCTTTATCCCCGAACTAGTAAAACGGTCGACCGTATTGGATGCAATATGCGTGCTAGTAACGGGCGCTACGTCCATTGCCAAACAGGCAATCCCCTTCCCTTTAACGTTATTGACATGACCTGCCCAACCGTATCCGGTGTCGTTAATAACGTTGTTAATAATAGATGTATCGCTGATCAACCCGTCGATGACCTGTACCATGTGCGCGACCTCAATTCCCCCTCCGCACCGTTCGATTACATTATTCGCGAACATATTATTTGTTGAGACATAATTATTTCCGGCGCTGGACCAGTGTTCAACACAAACGCCCCAGTCCCACCACTGTGACATATAACAACCTGTTACAGACGAATTCTGAACCCCATTGTAAAAACCGAATGCATTGCCCCCCCTGCCAGCGGTGATGACGGTTCCCCCTCCCCAGGAGGCACTGCAGTTTCTGATATGGATGTTGTCGGAATAATAGGCCCCGACAGCCATGCTTGGTGCATATTTAAAGTATATGTCTTCAATATCCACATACGCACTGCCGGTGATTTTTATGATGTCATGACTGCATGACTCGATATGCCCGAAATAGGTTGCCGGATTTTCAATACAGTATGTAATGACACGTTTATTTGTTGTGTCCCAATAAAAGTCTTGTGCGCTTTGAAGCTCATTGGTTGACCACACTCTGTTCCCGACATTTTCCTGTTTTTCCTCGCCGAACATGTTAACGCAAGCATCACGACCAGCGTCTGCAATATTTGTTTCTGTTGTCCCCCACTGGTTGTTGCCCAGAAAGGTCCAGTCGTTTGTGTTCGAAAAGTCCCTTGATCCAAGGATTACGGGAAGTTGTTCATCTGTGCCATATGATCCGATGCGAAGAGGCGATCCGGATGTGCCTGTAACATTATTGATTTCGATCCCATCAGTCAGTCTGGCCGTCGTTCCTCGTTTCTGTAAAATCGTGTTCCCGGCCTGCCATAATCCTCGATCAGTAACGGCTTCCCACGTTTGAAACGGCGTGTTCGTGGAAGTTCCCGACCACACATCATTCCCGCCCGCCGGATCAATATAATACACTGTAGCGTTAGATGTTAAAAACATGAAGATAACCGACAAGATTGCGTTTTGACACTCCATCATGATGTTATCTCCTTTTAATTTAACACGGTTTGTTATGATACTTTTTATTTATCTTATATTACCAGAACCTTGGATTAAAAACGAGGCCGCAATTTATTGTGAACCGCTCCACGGGCTAAAGCCCGTGGCTTCTGATTTGTATACCTGCTCGGGAATATACCTCCTGACTACCCGTTCGTCCGAAACACCAATCCCGAGTCAAAATCTAAGACGAATTTTCCAAATATGTTAAGTTCAAACGTATGAATTCTAAATTTTTCGATCAATAGCAATTTTTACAGGAGATGAACCATTCTAGAGCAGTAGGCCTTAGAGCTATGGCAAGAATATTGGATAGGTCGAGACGTCGTCCCGGTCACCTCGTCTGCTCCGAACCTTTTCCCTATTTCAGCCCGACGTTTTATTTACAATCTTTGAATCTATCCACTCGGAAAGGTCTCTAAAAAACACACTTCCGAGAACACACCCGGGTTTTTAACGTTCCTCTCAGTTCTGCAATCTACGGAGCAGAGTATACGGCCCTTCCGGGATGACGGCAATGCGCGCATTCGGATTAGCTTCAATATAGCGGTCGATTGCTTTCTGAGCGCGTTCACGAGCGCTGCTTTGACCAAGAATCGGAGTCACAGAAATATGCTGCTGCATCTCCTGCGGGATTCCGTCGCTCACAAACCAAAGTTTGTTCAGGCCGATTCGATTCAAGACACGCGTCTGCATTTGATATTCCCACTGATCAAGACGGGTCTCGTTTTGAGAAGCTTCAATATCCTCTAAGAACCGGGGCCAATCGTTATTGTACTGCAACATCATTTTGGTGTAGGTATCGGATCCCAGTCCTTCCGCACACTGACTTACTTGTAATAATGTGGAGTTTTTCCCCAGAGCCGGCAAGGCGGTACACATTCCTTTGACAGTTTGATAAAAGGTTTGGTCAAGGGGGTACCCTCCGCCATTGGTTACAACCAGATCGAACGGGCGATCAATCCAGGCCGTTGTCCATTCTGCAACTTGCTTACACCCCTGCTGATGCGCGGCTTCAAGATCGCCGCAGTAAATCCCTGCCATACGGTGGTCGCGGGTGACAGCCACGTTGAATAGAAAATCCACCCCAACCGTTTTTGCAATGTTTAGAGCGATTTCATGACAGGGGTTATTGGCGAGAGTTCCTGTATCGGCGCGAGGATCCGCCATGGTTTTGTATCCGTGAAAACGCTGCACCGTTTCTAAATCGACCAGTGCCGGGCAGACTCCTTTGCGCCCTCCGGAAAAGCCCGCCATGAAGTGAGGTTCTATAAATCCCGTGACGATTCGAAAATCGGCTTGCGCGAAGCGCGAGCAAACACTGATGGGCGGATTTTCCTGAACACGCACCAGTGTTGCGGAATCATCGGCGCGGTGATCGATTACCTCAATGCGGTCAAGAATCTCCCGGCCAACCAGAAATTCCTGTTCAGCCGCAGTGCTTGGACGATGCATTCCGGTGCCGATAATGATGACAATCCGATTATCTTCGATTCCGGCTTCATTCACCGTGCGAAGAATCTCCGGCAGAAAATCGCGATTAGGAACAGATCGGGTGATATCAGAAATGGTAATGGCTACGGTTCGGGGCTTACGCATGGCAAGCAGTTCGCTAAGCGGCAGAGAACGGATGGGATTAGCCAACGCCTCCCGCACCGCCGTTGCGGGATTGGAAAGAGCCTGTATATTCTCTCCTTCCAAAACAACCGTCGAAGCCGGCAGAAGCAGCTTTATGCCGTCCTGACCGTATCGCATCGAAATAGGTTTTGATTCCGGCATGTGCGCTAGACCTCAAACACATTTCCGCGATTCAGAAGAAAGTCCGGGTCGATGGCGGCCTTGCAGCGTCGAACCTGTTCAACAGCTTCTGGACCGTAGCAACGCAGGAAGTCTTTGCGTTTGCGTTTACCAGTGCCGTGCTCACCCGAGTAAACACCGCCAAGATCCGCACTTTTGGCGATAATGTCGTCATACGCGGCGACAGCATCGTCAATCTGCTCCTTGTGCGGCAGAACCGTGAAATGCAGATGGCAGTCGCCGAGATGGCCGAACGACAGATAATCAAGTTTTTTCCCGACTAGGAGATTGTGCGTGTAGTCCAAAAATTCCGCGAAATGTTCTGTGGGAACCACGGCATCGGTCATGATGGTAAAGGCGCCCCGATGCTGAACCACTTCCAGTGCATTGGCGGGCATGGAGTGGCGCGCTTCCATAAACAGGGTTCGCAGTGCAAGACTGTCGAGCAGGATCATTGCCTCTTCATCAATGTCGAGTTCCGCTTTCGTCAACAGTTCGAGCCAAGCCTCCGCTGCATCGAGCTCGTCCCGACCGGAAAGCGGTTCCTGGATATAAATCCCGACCTGATCCTCTCCCTGAAAAAAGCGGGTTTCGTGATCCATATATTTCCGGCAGTGCACACCGAAGTATTCGAAGGCTGATAAATGACTTAAGTCGCCCTTAAAATGCTCATTGGCCGCCTGAAAAAGACGAACCGCTTCCGTTTCTGTCGGCAGCGAGAAAAAGATATCCAGATGGGCTTCCGGAGTTTCCTGCAACCGCAGAGTGCAGGCGGTAACAAGACCGAAAAGACCCTCACTGCCGATCACCAGATCAACAAAGTCCATCTGCCCGGACGGAGCAGAAAACGGCCCCCCCGCATTTTTAACAGCCGGGCGCTCATAAGCTGGCAGCAACCACTCGCGACGATCGCCATCCCTGTCGAGGATAAAGCGTCCGTCTTCGGAAACATAATTGCCCCGATCCGCCACCATGAGCATTCCGTCCGGAAGAAGAAACCGGATCGACTGAACCCACGAACGGATTGAGCCGGTTTCTCCCGGCGTGAAGCCGGATGCGTTGCAAGCCAGACATCCTCCCACGCAGGCATCGGCACGGCTGGTGGGATCGACGGGGAACATAAGCTGGTTTTCTGTCTGCTCTAAAACCGCGTGACGCAGATCTTCCAAAATCATCCCCGGAGGTACCGTCGCAGTTCGTTTTTCCGAATTAACTTCGAGCTCCGGCGTCAGCAGGCGCACGGTTGAAATAATAACACCGCCGTTGGGCGTGGCACTGCCGGTCAGGTTGGATTTTCCGCCGGAGAGAGTCATGGGAATGCCGGCCTTAAAACAGCTTCGAAGAATTACGGCGCACTCTCTTTCGTTTTTCGGACGACACAAAGCCTGCGCCGCCCCGGGCAGATTACTGCTATCCACCGCAAATCCGCCGACAATGTCCGGATCAAGCGTAAGCTCCAGTGCAAAACGATCCTTCAAAAACGCCGCCAGATCTGAAAGACTCTCGATCCCTTTATGCTTTGCACAAAACGCATCAATCGCTTTATACTCTGCTTCTTTAAGTACAAATTCTAAATCAAGAATGTGTGTGCTGCTCATTTTAATCCAATATTCCCTTTCTGGAACTGATATGCCTACTGCCTTCTTATCCTACGTCTGCGCCACAATCTGAATAACAATCATGACACGTTTTAATTTCCATCAGACACCCGCAACCGGAGATAAAGCGGAACTTCTTCCGGAACCGGCTTCACAAACAGGTGATTCGTTCCCGATCCACTGTCCGTAATGGACTCCCACAGGCCGCTGAGGAGATTCGTAGAG
>Ga0172380_10003976_pt1 | contig 19577 bp, 25 predicted proteins | sample Leawe162metaG_FD_119747 | JGI IMG/M metagenome (GOLD analysis project Ga0172380, IMG submission 119747) | Leachate microbial communities from a municipal landfill in Southern Ontario, Canada - Leachate well 162 metaG | ecosystem: Engineered > Solid waste > Landfill > Unclassified | place... | reverse complement strand
TGCCGCCACGACGTCCCGCGCCAACCTCCCCAAATCCCAGCTGACCCGTGCCCTTCACCGACATCGACAACCCTCCGCCTCAACAGCAGAGAATCACGATCAGCGAATTACGCAACGGTCCCCCGATGGGGAGGATCAGCTCAGCTTGACCAGCATCTTCCCCGTGTTTTCGCCCTTGAACAGCTTGAGGAAGGCGCCGGGGGCGTTCTCGATGCCCTCATCGACCGTCTCGGTCCACTTCAGCTTGCCGTCGTTGATCCAGCCGGACATGTCCTGCAGGAACTGGGGCAGATGCTCGAAATGGTTGGAGACGATGAAGCCCTCCAGCTTCAGGCTCTTGCCGACGGCGGCGATCAGGTTCTTCACGCCGTACATCTCGCCGGTCGAATTGTACTGGCTGATCATGCCGCACAGGGCGAAGCGGGCGAACGGGCGGGCGCAGGCCAGGGCCGCGTCCATATGGGCGCCGCCGACGTTCTCGAAATAGACGTCGATGCCCTTGGGCGCGACGCGATTGAGCGCGGCGGTCAGGTCCTTTTCGGCCTTGTAGTCGATGACCTCGTCCACCCCGATCGACTTGAGGAAGGCGACCTTGTCGGCGCCGCCGCAGGAGCCGATCACGGTGTGACCCTTGATCTTGGCAATCTGGCAGACGACCGAGCCGACCGCGCCCGCGGCGCCGGACACGAACACGACGTCGCCGTCCTTGAGCGCGGCGATCTTCAAGAGGCCGACCCAGGCGGTCATGCCCGGCATGCCGGCGACGCCCAGGAAGGTCTGCGGCGGCAGGCCGAAGGTGTTCAGCTTCTGCACCGCGCCGGCCGGGGCGTTGAACGCCTCGCGCCAGCCGAACATGCTCTGGACCAGGTCGCCGACCTTGAGGGACGGGTCGTTCGAGGCGATCACTTCGCCGACCGCGCCGCCCTGCATGGCCTCGCCCAGCTGGAACGGCGGGCTGTAGCTCTTCACGTCGTTCATGCGGCCGCGCATGTAGGGATCGACGGTCATCCAGCTATTGCGCACCTGGACCTCGCCGGGGCCGGGGGCCGCCAGCTCCACCGTGGCCAGTTCGAAGTTGTCGGCCGTGGGGGTCCCGACAGGGCGACTCTTCAGACGGATCTCGCGCGACACAGTCATGGGGTTCCTCCCGCTTTACGGTGTAATTTCAAACAGGCGTTTAGCCCGTTTCCTCACCTCGCGGAAGGCGCCGAAGCGCGCTAGAAGCGCTTCATGGAAAAGGTTCTCAAGGCCGGGGTCGTCGGGTCGGGCGTCTTCGGCGGCTTTCACGCCAACAAGTACGCGGAAATGCCGGGCGTGGAGCTCGCGGGCATCTACGACATCCATCCCGAGCGCTGTTTCGCCATGGCCGAGCAGCACGGGGTCGAGGCCTGGGGCGACCTGGCCGACCTGCTGGCCGTCTGCGACATCGTCACGGTCGCCTCGCCGGCGACGACCCACGCCGCGGCGGCCCTGGCCTGCCTGAAGGCCGGCAAACCGGTCTATGTCGAAAAGCCGCTGGCGACGACGCTGGAGGACGCCGACCGGCTGATCGCCGAGGCGGCGAAGCGCGGGCTGGTGCTGGCCTGCGGACACCAGGAGCGGGTGGTGTCCCAGGCCATGGGCCTGCTCGACATTCCCGAGAAGCCCCTGCTGCTGGAAGCGGTGCGCAAGGGCACGCCGTCGATCCGCAGCCAGGATGTCTCGGTGGTGCTCGACCTGATGATCCACGACATCGACCTGGCCCTGTCGCTGACCGACGCCGAACCGCTGACGGTCGAGGCCGAGGGCGACGGCGACGCGATCCGCGCCGAGGCGACCTTCGCCGATGGCTTCACCGCCATCTTCACCGCCGCCCGCAACGCCGCCGCGCGCGAGCGGACCATGCGCATCGTCTATCCGTCCGGCGTGCTGGAGATAGACTTCGTCACACGGGCTTTCACCAACACCACCCCGTTCCCCCTGAACGAGGCCTTCACCGAGACGCCCGCCGGCCGCGATCCGCTGGGGACCAGCGTCGCGGGCTTCGTTGCGGCAGTGCGCGGTTTGTCGCCACGGCCGGTGGTTACAGGTGAGGAAGCGGCGCGGGCGCTGGACTTGGCGCTGGCGGTGGAACAGGCTGCGGGGTTCTGATGCGCCCGGCAGGCGATGCCCGCCGTCGATCAATGGCTGATTTCAGCAAAGTCTGTGTATCAGAAGGCCTCTGTACCTAAGATTGCAGTGGTCGATGGAGATGCGGGAGACGAGGATGACCGGTCAAAACGGTGGGGCTTCAACCTCAATTCTTGCGCCGAGCCAGGACGACCGAGCCGTCTTACGAGAAGCGAGCGATGGTATCGGCGGGGCACTAATAGCCATCAACATGGTCGAGCATGCCCTCGACCTGGCGCTCACGAATTATTTTGAGTTGCAGGAAGCGAGCCTCACGCTGCTTCCTATGATGGACTTCAGGGCCAAGATGACGGTCATTCAGCGTGACGAACTGCTCTGCAATATCCTCGACAAGCCGACGCGCAACCGCATGCACCGCCTCTACGACAAGCGGAATGTCATTGCTCACGGTCACGTCCGGTTGGCGACAGGCGGGGAGATCTTGGCGTCGGGCGAAAGGTACGAGGTCCACTACCCACGCAACGATGAGACACTTCATCCAAATGACGTGTCGGCCATTCATTCCGAAGCCGTGGTCTTGCTGGGCTTGGTCTGCGAGGCGGTGAAGGAGATTAATGACATCGTCCGGCCGCTGAAGGCTCTCACGGCCAAGTACCCCGGCATGAGCGTACAAGAAATAATCGAACGTATGCGCCGGCTCGCCGAGGAAGGTTGATTTCGGCGATGCTCTCCGAAGAACCGGATCGAATTTCGCATGAGCCCGCTAGGAGCTTCCCTCCTGTGGCCGGCATAGTCCGGCCAGCGCCATTGGAGCCCATCGCATGACCACAGCCTACGACTACGACTTCACCGCCATCGACGGCTCGGCTCTGCCGATGACGACCTTCAAGGACAAGGTGGTGCTGGTGGTCAACGTGGCCAGCGCCTGTGGCCTGACCCCGCAGTACGATGGGCTGGAACAGCTCTATCGCGACTACCGCGACCAGGGGCTGGTCGTGCTCGGCGTGCCGAGCAACCAGTTCATGGGCCAGGAGCCGGGGACCAACGAGGAGATCGCCGAGTTCTGCCGCACCAATTTCGGCATCGACTTCCCGATGACCAGCAAGGTCGATGTTAAGGGCGAGGGCGCCCACCCGTTCTACAAATGGGCTGTGGCCGAAGTCGGCGAACCGGCCGTGCCGGTGTGGAACTTCCACAAGCTGCTGGTCGGCAAGGACGGCTCGTTGATCAATGTGTTCGGCCCGCGCACGCCTCCGGAGGACGCCGAACTGAAGGCCGCGGTCGAGGCCGCGCTGAAGGCTTGAAACTCTCCCGACGATCCCTGCTGGCGGCGCCCGCGGTCCTGGCCGCCGCCGGCCCGGGCCTGGCCTGGGCGCGCGAGGACGCGGTCGGCAAAGCGCGCGCCGTGGTCCAGGACCTGATGGGCAAGGCGCCGTTCCCGGCGGCCTCGGCGGCGGTCTGGCATCAGGGCGGCCTGGTCTGGGCCGAGGCCTTCGGCATGGCCGATCTCGAGACGCGGACGCCGGCCACGCCGCGGGATCGTTTCCGCCTGGCCAGCGTCTCCAAGGTGCTGACGGCGGCGGCGGTGATGCGGCTGGTCGAGCGCGGCGTGATCGATCTTGACGCGCCGATCAGCCGCCACAGGCCCGGCCTGCCCGCCATCCATCTCCAGACCACCCTGCGCCAGCTGGTCAGCCACCAGGCCGGCATCCGCCACTACATCCCGCGCGACTTCGACCCCGCCGCGCCGGGCGGGCCGATCGACGCGCGCGTCTACGCCACCACCGACGACAGGCTGGCCATCTTCATCCACGACCCGTTGCTCGCCCAGCCCGGCGAGGCGGTCCACTATTCGTCGTTCGGCTACGTGCTGATCGGGGCTGTCCTCGAGGCCGCCACCGGCAAGCCGTTCCCGCGGATTCTCGACGAGGAGGTCACCGGCCCGCTGGCGCTGGGCAGCGTCGCGCCGGAGGTTCGCGGCCCGCCCGCGCCGGAACGGGTCAGCGACTATCAGCCGGTCTATCCGGCTCTGCAGGACATCGTCCGCTGTCCACCGATCAACCCGGCCTACAAATGGCCCGCCGGCGGCCTGCTGGGCGCCGCGCCGGACGTGGCGCGGTTCGCCGGGGGCCTGTCCCGGCCCGGCTATCTGGGCGAGGCGGCGATGGCGCAGATGTTCGCTGGCAATCCGCTCCGGTCGGGCGCGGGCGGGCCGTTCGGGGTCGGTTGGCGGATCGACCGCGACGGACAGGGCCGGCGGCGAGGCTCGCATTCCGGCAGCATCGCCGGCGGTCGGTCCGTCGTCTTGCTGCTGCCCGACGACTCCATCGCCGTCGCGATCCTGACCAATCTGGGTCATGTCGATGTCGATCCGGTGGCTCCGGCCCAACGCCTCGCCGAGGTGTTCCTGACGTGAGTGGATTTTTCCGCGAAACGGCGGCGGAAGAGGCGGCGGCGCAATGAATTCGACGTCTCACGGCCTGGCGCCAATAAAATCCGCCCCCGCGGCCCTTCCGCCCCGGGCCGCCCTGCGGTAACCCCGGGCCGCGACATTCAGGAGTACACGCCATGGCCCGCAAGCCCGACGGAAGCTGGGACAAGTCGAAGCTGCCCAGCCGGCATGTGACCGAAGGCCCGGCCCGCGCGCCGCACCGGTCCTACTACTACGCCATGGGCCTGGGCACGCGCGAGATCGCCCAGCCGTTCGTCGGCGTGGCCAGCTGCTGGAACCAGGCGGCGCCCTGCAACACCACCCTGATGCGCCAGGCCGAGGCCGTCAGCGTCGGGGTCAAGAAGGCCGGCGGCACGCCGCGCGAGTTCTGCACCATCACCGTCACCGACGGCATCGCCATGGGCCACGAGGGCATGCGCAGCTCGCTGGTCAGCCGCGACGCCATCGCCGACACGGTCGAGCTGACCATGCGCGGTCACGGCTATGACGCCCTGGTCGGGGTGGCCGGTTGCGACAAGTCCCTGCCCGGGATGATGATGGCCATGCTGCGCCTGAACGTGCCCAGCGTGTTCCTCTATGGCGGTTCGATCCTGCCCGGCCGGCTCGACGGCAAGGACCTGACGGTCCAGGACGTGTTCGAGGCCGTCGGCCAGTTCTCGGCCGGGACGATCACCGAGGAGCGCCTCTGCCAGGTCGAGCAGCACGCCTGCCCCGGCGACGGCGCCTGCGGCGGCCAGTTCACCGCCAACACCATGGCCTGCGTGTCGGAGGCCATCGGCCTGGCCCTGCCTTTGTCGAGCGCCCTGCCGGCCGCCTACGAGAACCGCGACGCCTACGCCATCGCTTCAGGTGAAGCCGTCATGCGATTGATTGAGCAGAATATTCGTCCGCGCGATATCTGCACCCGCAAGGCGTTCGAGAACGCCGCCGTGGTGGTCGCCGCGACGGGCGGCTCGACCAACGGCGGGCTGCACCTGCCGGCCATGGCCCACGAGTGCGGCGTCGATTTCACGCTCAAGGACTTCGCCGAGATCGCCGCCCGCACCCCCTATATCGCCGACCTCAAGCCCGGCGGCCGCTTCGTGGCCAAGGACATGGGCGAGGCGGGCGGCGTGCCGATGCTGCTCAAGACCCTGCTCGACGGCGGCTACCTGCACGGTGACTGTATGACCGTGACCGGCAAGACCCTGGCCGAGAATCTCGCCGATGTGGTCTGGCGCGATGACCAGGACGTCATCCGGCCGGTCAGCACCCCCCTGTCGCCGACCGGCGGCGTGGTCGGGCTGTGGGGCAATCTGGCGCCCGAGGGCTGTATCGTGAAGGTCGCCGGCCTGGCCCACCAGGTTCATCGCGGCCCGGCCCGGGTGTTCGATGGCGAGGAAGCCTGTTTCGCGGCCGTCGAGGCGCGCGACTACAAGGAAGGCGACGTGCTGGTCATCCGCTACGAGGGCGCCCGCGGCGGCCCGGGCATGCGCGAGATGCTGTCGACCACGGCCGCGCTCTACGGCCAGGGGGTCAGCAACATCGCCCTGATCACCGACGGCCGGTTCAGCGGCGCCACGCGCGGCCTGTGCATCGGCCATGTCGGCCCTGAAGCGGCGCTGGGCGGCCCGATCGCCCTGGTCCAGGACGGCGACATGATCACCATCGACGCCACCAAAGGCGCGATCGATATCGAGGTCAGCGACGAGGAACTGGCCCGCCGCAAGGCCGCATGGACCCCGCGCGAGACGGCCTATGGCAACGGCGCCCTGTGGAAGTTCGCCCAGATGGTCGGCCCGGCCCATCTCGGCGCCGTGACTCATCCAGGCTTCGCCGGCGAGCGCCACATCTACGCGGACCTGTGACGATGAAGACCATCGGCCTGATCGGCGGTGTCAGCTGGGAGAGCACCGCCTACTACTACCAGCAGCTCAACCGCATGGTTCGAGACCGGCTGGGCGGCCGGCATTCGGCCAAGCTGGTCATTGTGTCGATCGACTTCGCGCCGGTCGAGGCCGCGGCGGCTCAGGGCCGCTGGGATGAGGTGGCGACGCATCTGGTGGCGGCCGCGAGGCAGGTCGAGGCGGGCGGCGCGGACTGCCTGCTGATCGGGGCCAACACCATGCACAACGTGGCGGCTCAGGTCCGGGCGGCGACGGCCCTGCCGCTGATCCACATCGGCGACGCCACGGCCGATGCCCTCAAGGCGTCCGGCGCCAGGCGTCCGCTGCTGCTGGGCACCCGCTACACCATGGAAATGCCGTTCCTGCGCGATCACCTGTCCGGACTGGGCGTGGAAACGGTGATCCCGGACAAGGCCGAGCGGGACGATCTGCACCGGATCATCTTCGACGAACTGGTGGTCGGAAAATTCCTGCCGGAGTCGAAGACGGCCATGCTGGCGATGATCGCGACGGCGAAGCGCGAGCAGGGCGCCGACGCGGTGATCTTCGGCTGCACGGAGCTGGGCCTGCTGGCGACGCCGGAGGAGTCAGCGCTACCGGTGTTCGACACGGCCGAGATCCACGCCCGCGCGGCGATCGGGTTCGCGCTGGCCTGATCGAATTCGGTGACAGTTTACGAATTCGTCATGCCCGGCGGCAACTCAACGATCCCATAGCGAATTCGTAAACTGTCACCGAATTCCACCGCAATCAGCGGTTTCTCAGGCCGTCGGCCAGCCGGCTGAAGGCGGCCTCGAACATCGTTCGCACATCGCCCTCGATCTCGAGATCGGCCAGCGCCGTGCGCATGCAGGCCATCCACTGGTCGCGCTCGGCCGGGCCGATGGCGTAGGGGGCGTGGGCCGACATGATGCAGGCGCGATCAGGCCGGGCGTTGTAGAGCGGCGGCCCGCCGGACCAGCCGCTCAGCCAGTCGAACAGCTTGTCGCGGATCGGGCCCAGATCGGCCTGGTGCATCCGGCGGATGCTGGTCGCGGCCGGGTCCTGATCCATGGCGTCATAGAAGGCGTCGACCAGCCTGCGCAGGGCCGGCGCGCCGCCCAGACGGTCGTAGGGCGAGGGCAGGGGGAGATCGACGGTGTCTGTTCTGGCCATCCGCAAGGCCTGCCGGAGCGGCCCCCGGCGAGTCCATGACCAGGATCAATCCTCGCCTCAGCCCAGCGGGCTGACGCCGAACAGGAAGGGATGGCCCCAGAGCAGGGCGGCCCAGACGACCACGGCCAGCAGCAGTCGCCACCAGCCGATCTCGCCGAGCGCCAGCTTCTGTTTTCCGCTGAGGATGGCGGCGAACGGCGCGCCCGAGGTCTGGGCGGCGAAGGCGTCCCACTTCGGCCCCAGGGCCTTCTTGCGCTTGGCGTCGATGCTGGCCGTGCCGAGCACCGCCAGCGCCAGCAGCGACCCGAACAGGATCACGGCTGGAAGGTCGCCGTTGGCCAGCAGGTGGGCGAGGGCCCAGATCGCCACGCCCCACAGGAATGGATGGCGGGTGATGCGCAGCATGCCCTTCACCGCGTCCGGTTTGTCCAGCGCGCCCTCTTGCTTGACGCTGGTCGGGTTCGGCGTGAGCAGGCCGGGCACGGCGAGCAGCAGGGCCAGCAGCATCAGGGCCACGGCCCCGTGCCGGGCGCCGGGGCCGAGGTCCCAGTAGACCGTCCCCGTTCCCTTCACCTGCGCGTAGGACCAGCCCAGCCACACCAGGCCGCCGATCGAGGCGAGAGAAAACAGGCCCATATAGGCCCCCTCGCCGATGGACCTGACCAGAGCCCCGCGCAGGGTGGTCCCCGAGACCAGCAGATGCAGAAGGACGAAGAAGGCGGCGGCGGCGATCAGACCGGTCATGACGATCCTCCCAGAGTGGCGCGGGAAGCGTGCGCCCATGGGTTTACACTGTCAATTATAGAAGGCGGAGCGGCTCGTCGTCCTCATCCTCGTCCTCGTCATCGATCTCCTCGTCCCAGGGCGGATCGTCGGCGACGGGCTCGGCGGGCGCCGCCGGGGGCGGGGGCGGGGGCGCCACGACCGGCGTGAGTCTCGGCGCGACAGGCCGGCGCAGGATGGCGTCGCACCGGGCCAGCCAGCTGTTGGCCTCCTGGATCGCCAGCTGCGGCGACCAGTCGTCGCGCCGGGCCTCGTCGCCGCGCAGCCACAGGTCCAGGTCAAAGTCGGGGTTGCGCGGGTCGTCGAAGATCAGCCGCAGGGTGATCTGGTCGGCGGACGATACCCGCTGGTCCAGCGCCCGGCGCGGCTCGCCGCGATAGACGCGGGCGGCGACCTGGCCATCGACGACCAGTTCGGCGCCGATCAGTTCGTCGATGCGGTAGACCAGGCACCAGTCGCCCCGGTCCCAGGCCACGGCGGCGAGGCCCGTTCCGAACGAGAAGCCCGCGCCCCGGCCGCGGCCCCTGGCCAGCACCATCGCTTCCGGCTCGCCGCCCAGCACCCGGCGCAGGGCGCGGCGGATGCGGCGCGGCTCGTCGAGGAACCAGATGGCCAGACTGCCCAGGAAGGTCACGGCTGTGCCGGCCAGTCCCAGCAGCAGAAACAGGCGCGCCATGTCGGTCATGCGGGCAGGCTAGCGGGAATCCCCGGCGCCGTCAGCCCTTGCGCGGCGAGCGCGGCGCGGGCTTGCGCACGGCGGCCCGGCCGCTCCGGGCCGGGCGGGTGGCGGCGGTCAGGGCGGCGCAGAACTCGGGGTAGGTGAACGAACGCATGGCGGCCTCTCCAGATGTGAGCAATCACTCACTAATCGACCACCGACCCCCACGCAAGCAAAAATGTGAGCAAACGCTCACGGAGGATCAGTCGATAATGACCCGCTCATGCCCCCACCAGAGCGGTGACTTTGTCAGGTCGATAAAGCGTTTCTCGTCCTCCAGCAGCAGCCGGCCGGCCTCGCGCGCGGCCGGATCGCCGGTCGTGCCGGCCATGTCCTCGAAACTGTCCCACCACAGTTCGGCGACGCCATCGTAGCCCTCCGGCCCGCCGCGCGTGGCGCGGGTGTCGGCGCTGACGTCGAGTGGAAAGCTGTGCAGCTGCACATAGCGGCGGATGCGCAGCACGTCCTTCACGCTGGCGACCAGCGGGGCGTGGGTGTTGAACCAGTAGTCCTGGAAGCTCTCCCGCGTGAATTCCGGGCGGCGGGTCAGGCAGAAGGTCAGCTTGATCACAGCGTCAGCTCGACGACCACCGGCACATGGTCCGACGGCTTCTCGCGCCCGCGCACGTCGCGGTGGATCTCGAAGCCGGTCAGCCGGTCGGCGGCCTGGGGCGAGAGCAGGGCGTGGTCGATGCGGATGCCGTGGTTCCTGGGCCAGGCGCCGGCCTGGTAGTCCCAGAAGGTGTAGGCGCCCGCGCCGCCATCCATCTGCATGAAGGCGTCGGTCAGGCCGAGGTTCTGCAGCGACCGGTATGCGGCCCGGCTCTCCGGCTGGAACAGGGCGTCGCCGAGCCAGCCTTCCGGCTTGTCGGCGTCCTCGGGCCGGGGAATGACGTTGTAGTCGCCGGCGATGACCAGCGGCTCCTCGTAGCGCAGCAGCTCGATGGCGTGGGCCCGCAGGCGCGCCATCCAGGCCAGCTTGTAGGCGAACTTCTCCGTGCCGACGGGATTGCCGTTGGGCAGGTAGATGCCGGCCACGCGCACGGGCGTCGGGCCGGACACCACCGCCTCGATGTAACGCGCCTGTTCATCGCCGTCGTCGCCGGGCAGGCCGCGCCGGACGTCCTCCAGCGGCGTCTTCGACAGCATGGCCACGCCATTGTAGGTCTTCTGGCCGTGGACCGCGACGTTGTAGCCGAGCCGTTCGAAGGCCTCGGCCGGGAATTTCTCATCGACGCACTTGATCTCCTGCAGCACGGCGACGTCGGGCGAGGCCTCCTCGAACCAGGCCAATACAGTTTCCAGGCGAGCGTTGATCGAGTTCACGTTCCAGGTGGCGAGGCGCATTGACGGCTCCGGCTGCGGCGGGCGAGGCTAGGGCCCATGGCGAGAGGGCTCAAGACCAACGATGTGATCGACCGCCGGACCCGGCTGATTCTGCTGGTCCTGGCGACGGCCGCCTGCATCGGGTTGATGCCGTTGGGGGCTATCGGGGCCCTGTTCTCGCCGTTGATCTTCGACCCGCGAGGCAACCTGTTCAACCCGTTGGCCTGGCTGGGGTTTTTGCTGATGGTCGGGTTCTGGATCGTGTGCATCGTCTCGCCGTTCGTCGCCTGGGTGCTGTGGCGGCGAGGTCGGGAGCCCGTCGCCTGGGGCGTCATGAGCGCGCCGCTCGTCTGGGGCCTGGCGACGGTGACCGTGCTTCAGTTCGTGCCGGGCTGAGCCGCCACGAAGTCGGCGACGGCGTCCACGACCCCGGGGGCCAGCGGCAGGGACGGGTCGGCGTAGTTGGCGCGGGTGGCCGCGCGGTCGCGGGAGCCGGCACGCATCACATGGTTCACGCCCGGCAGGATGACCAGTTTCGCGGCCGGTTGGGCGGCCTTGAGCGCGTCGGCGTCGGCGACGGAAACCTGGAGGTCGGCGTCGCCCTGCAGAACCAGGATCGGCCCCTTGTAGGCGGCCGCCAGCTTCGCCGGGTCTTGCCGGAACATGACGATCAGGAAGTGCTGGATGGCCGGGTGGAACAGCCTGAGCAGCGGCGGGGGCATGCCGGTGGTATCGACCGGCCTGCCGGCCTCCAACGCGTCAATGGCCGGAAGGGCCTGCGGCAGCAGGGGCGCGTTGGCCGGATTGGCGCGAAGTTGTTCGCGCAGCACATCGCTCAGCCGCCGCCCTGGCGCGGCGATGAGGATCAGGCCGCAGATATCCCTGGGGGCCTGGGCGGCAATGAGGGCGACCAGCGAGCCTTCGCTGTGACCCAGCAGCCAGACGCAGGGCGCGCTGGTGTCGGCCTTGAGTTTGGCGGCCCATCCGTGCGCGTCGGCGGCCAGGTCGATGACCGTGACGGCGTTCGGATCGGCGGCGGCCAGGCCGCTGGCGAACAGGCCGCGCTTATCGACCCGCAGGGTGGTGATCCCGCGCGCGGCCAGGCCCTCGGCGATCAGCCGATAGGTTGGCCCCCGGACGCCCAACGGGTTGTTGCCGTCCCGGTCGGTCGGGCCGGAGCCCGCGAGGATCAGCACGACCGGTCCCTTCGCACCGTCGGCCGGGGCCAGCATCGTGCCCTTGAGCGGGCCCGGCCCGCCGGGAATCTCAAGGAAGGTCTCGACCGGGCCGGCGGCCTGGGCGGCGCCGGCGACGAGGACGAGCGCCGCGGCGAGAATCAGGCTTCTGAAGGCCATGACAGCTCCTAGACGGTGTGGCGTTCGGGATCGCTGCGCCAGACGCGCCAGCTTTCGAACACGGTGTAGGCGGCGGCGAGCAACACGGACGCGGTCAGGACCCGGTGTCCCAGCGGCTCGGGCGCGATCGGCGCCAGGAAGAGTCCGATCAGGCCGATCCAGAAAATCAGCCGGCCACCGAGCCGATTGGACTTTTCCCAGGACAGGCGGCTGGTCAGGCTCCACGGCGTCCGCACGCCGACCAGGGCATTTGGCGCGACCTTTCCGATCACGGCGCCGACGATCATGAAGATGACGCAGATGCCGAGCAGGGACAGGCGCTCTGGCGGAATGACGCCGCTCGACCCGAGTGTCGCCATGGCCAGATGCAAGGCGACGACGGCGCTGGTGGCGGCGATCAACACCCCTTGGGCGACGCTCAGGCCGCGCTTGCGGGCCGTGTCGGCCTCCTTTCGGCGGGCGCTCCAGCCGAGGGCCGCGCCGCCGATCAGGGTCAGCAAAGCCATGCCGCCGATCAGGGTGGCGGACTCGGTCCGGTCGCCCCAACGGTCGATCTGGCCGTCGAACCCGAAGTGCGCGGGGATCGGACCAAGTGGTCCCATGCGCCAGATGTAGAGACCAACCGCGGCCTGGCCGGCGGCTGCCGACAGGACGGCGGGGCGGGGAATGATGCTGCTCACGAGGGTATCTCCTGTGACTTGAGGCCGGCCAACGCCGGCGAGCCGGCGCCGGCGATATCCATCAGGAAGGCCAGGGCCTCCTCGACGGCTGAAATGTTGAGGCGGTAGCGCATGGAGGCGCCCTCCCGCTCGACATCGACCAGGCCGGCGTCCTTGAGGGTGTTCAGATGGCCGGTAACGGTCGGCCAGGCCATGTCGAACCGCGCGGCGATGTCCCCGGAGGTCAGCGGTCCGGCACGCAGCATCTCGATGATGCGGCGGCGGACCGGGTGCGACAGCGCCTTGAACAGCGAGTTCATAGGCAGAAGGCTAATTAGGATATTTCCTAATCGCAAGCCTCAATTAGTCAACTCGCTAATTTCTTCGCCCTGGACGCTAGAGGGAGAAGCTGACGCCGCAGCCGCAGCTGGATTTGGCGTTGGGGTTGCGCACGCGGAACTCGGCGCTGGCCAGTTCATCGACGAAGTCGATGACCGAGCCCCCCAGCAGGGCCAGGGATACGGGGTCGATCAGGGCCGCCGCGCCGTCGCGCTCGATGCGCAGGTCCTCGTCCTCGGCCGCCTCGACCAGGTCGAAGCGGTACTGAAAGCCCGAGCAGCCGCCGCCATCAACGGCCACGCGCAGCATCAGCGGCCGGCCCTCGGTCTCGCCGATGGCGCGGATCCGCCGGGCGGCGGGTTCGGACAGGGTTACGGCGATGTCGGTCATGGCTGTGGAAAACTCTCGCCTGCCCTATATGTGCAACCCCGCGCCCCGGGGAAAGGGGCGATCGACCTTGAGCCGCCCGATGCCGCACCCGTTCACGCCCCCGCCGCGCGCGGCCTATGCCGAAAATCCGGTGGATTCCCGGGGGCGGCTCCATGCCGAGCCGGAAAGCCGTTCCCGCACGCCGTTCGCCCGCGACCGGGACCGGATCATCCACTGCACGGCCTTCCGGCGGCTGAAGGAGAAGACCCAGGTGTTCGTGGCGCACGAGGGCGACCACTACCGCACCCGGCTGACCCATTCGCTGGAGGTGGCCCAGATCGCCCGGTCGATCTCCACCGCGCTCGGGCTGGACAACGATCTGGCCGAGACCGTGGCCCTGGCCCATGACCTGGGCCATCCGCCCTTCGGCCACGCCGGCGAGGACCAGCTGGACGACAGCATGAAGCCGTGGGGCGGGTTCGACCACAACGTCCAGACCTTCCGCGTGGTGGCCAAGCTGGAGCACCGCTATCCCGATTTCGAGGGGCTGAACCTGACCTGGGAGACCCTGGAGGGGATCATCAAGCACAACGGGCCCGTGACCGGGAAGCTGGACCGTCCGTCCTGGAGCATGGTGCGCGAATGCGACGCCGGCTGGAGCCTGCGGCTGGACAGCTGGGCCTCGGCCGAGGCCCAGGTCGCGGCCATCGCCGACGACATCGCCTACAACAACCACGACGTCGATGACGGGGTGCAGGCGGGGCTGTTCGGCTTGACCGAGCTGCTCGACGTGCCGCTGATCGGGCCGATCCTGCACGGCGTGCGAGCCGAGCGGCCGGAGCTCGATGAACGGCTGACGCGGCTGGAGGCGGTGCGGCGCATGATCGGGGCGATGATCGACGACGTGATGGGCGAGACCCTCAGCCGGGCCGCCGCGACGGGCGTGGCCTCGGCGGACGACGTGCGCGGCCTGGACCACGCCCTGGTCGCCTTCTCGCCCGGCATGCTCGAGGACCTGGCCCGGCTGCGCGCCTTCCTGATGGAGCGCATGTACCGCCACTGGAAAGTCAACCGCACGCGCAGCCAGGCCAGGCGGATCCTGGCCGACATGTTCTCGCTGTTTCAGGCCGAGCCGGAGGTCCTGCCCACCGAATGGTTCGCCCTGTCGCAGAACCGCGACGACAGCGCCCGCGCGCGGGTGGTCTGCGACTATATCGCCGGCATGACCGACCGTTTCGCCATCGAGGAGCACCGGCGGCTGTTCCAGATGGACACCTGGACCTGACGATCGCGTGTTAACGCCTCGGCAACCGCAAATTAACCGTTCGGTAGTGATCTTGGAGCGCTGGCGGCCCCGCGCCGCGCTTCGGTAGACTGAACGCCGTCGGCGCGCGATTCGCCGTGACGTCCGGTCCGCCGCTCCCAGGAGCCCTGTTTGATGTCCGATCACGATCGCGGCGCCTATACGCCCCCGACCGATTCTCCGCTGACCTTCGACGCCCGCCGCCCGGTGCGCGGCGGCGGACCCAATTCCTCGACCCTGATGATCAGCGCCGTCATCCTGGTGCTGCTGGTCGCTGGCGCGGGGTTCTGGCTCTACAAGGACGGCCAGCGCGGGGCGGGCGACGAGCCCCGTCCGGTCGGCGCCGTGGTCGCCGGGACCAGGGCGCCGCCGCCGGCCCAGGCCCAGCCCCAGCCCGAGGACGAGAGCGCCGGCCTGCAGATCTACAAGCAGGACGAAGACCTGGCCGCGAGCACCCCGACCTTCGCCCCCGGCCCCGAGACCGTTCAGCCGCGTCCCGCGCCCCAGGCCCGGCCGACCGCGCCGGTCGAAAGCGCGGCCCTGCGTCCGGCCCAGCCGGCCGCCGCCACGCCGCGGCCAGTCCAGGTGGCGGTCGCCACGCCCAAACCGACCGCGCCCGTCGCGCCGAAGGCGACCGGCGGCGCGGCCATGGTCCAGATCGGGGCCTTCTCGTCCGAGGCCCTGGCCGATCGCGGCTGGAACGACGCGGCGACCGTCGCGCCCGGCCTCGCGGCCGGCAAGGGCAAGCGGGTCGAGCCGATCGACAAGGACGGCAAGACCCTCTACCGCACCTCGGTCACCGGTTTCGCCAGCCGGTCCGAGGCCCAGACCTTCTGCGAACGCCTCAAGGGCGCCGGCAAGAGCTGCTTCGTGAAGTGACGCGCCACGCCGCCATCCTCGGCTGTCTCGGACCGGTCCTGACGGTCGAGGAGATCGCCTTCTTCCGCGATGTGCGACCGTGGGGCTTCGTGCTGTTCAGGCGCAACATCGAGACGCCGGACCAGGTGCGGACCCTGACGGCCGCCCTGCGCGCCACGGTCGATGACCCCGACGCGCCGATCCTGATCGACCAGGAAGGCGGCCGGGTGCAGCGGCTGGGGCCGCCGCACTGGCGACGCTATCCCCCCGGGCGCGCCTACGGCGATCTGGCGACCAACGATCCGCTGGTCCGCCGCGAGATCACCCGCCTGGGCGCCCGGCTGATGGCGCATGACCTGCGGGCGCTGGGCGTCACCGTCGATTGCGCGCCGGTGCTCGACGTGCCCGTGCCCGGCGCCCACGACATCATCGGCGACCGCGCCTATGGCGAAACGGTCGCGCAGGTGGCGACCCTGGGCCGCGCCGCCGCCGAGGGGCTGATCGCCGGCGGGGTCCTGCCGGTGATCAAGCACATGCCCGGCCACGGCCGCTCGATGGCCGACAGCCACGAGAACCTGCCCGTGGTCGAGGCCTCGCGGGCCGAGCTGGAGGCCGTGGACTTCGAGCCGTTCCGCATCCTGTCGGACATGCCGATGGCGATGAGCGCCCACGTGGTCTACACCGCCATCGATCCGCGCCGGCCCGCCACCACCTCGCGCAAGGTGATCGGCGAGGTGATCCGGGGCTCGATCGGCTTCGATGGCCTGCTGATGACCGACGATCTGTCCATGAAGGCCCTGCGCGGCGACTTCACGAGCCGCGCCCGCTCGGCGCTGGCCGCCGGCTGCGACATGGTCCTGCACTGCAACGGCCAGATGGACGAGATGCGGCCGGTGATCGCCGGGACCAGGACGCTGGCCGGCAAGGCGAAGCGCCGCGCCGACGCCGCCCTGGCGCGCTTGGCCCGCTCGCCCGAGCCGCTGGACCTGGCCGAGGCCCTGGCCCGGTTTGACGCCGCCTTCGGGGGCCGGTTCGCCGCATGAACGCCCACACCTTCCAGCCGGACCTGAACTTCGACGCCGCGGCCAACGCGGCGGAGGACGGCGACGCCCTGATCGTCGATATCGACGGCTACGAAGGCCCGCTGCACGTCCTGCTGGCCCTGGCCCGCAGCCAGAAGGTCGATCTGCTGCAGCTGTCGGTGACCAAGCTGGCCGACCAGTATCTGGCCTTCGTCAAACAGGCGCGGGCCCTGCGGTTCTCGCTGGCCGCCGACTATCTGGTGATGGCCGCCTGGCTGGCCTACCTCAAGTCGCGCCTGCTGCTGCCGCGGGCCGACCGGCCAAAGGCCGACGAGGCGCCGCCGGAGGAGATCGCCGCCCAGCTGGCCTTCCGCCTGGCCAAGCTCGACGCCATGCGCCGCGCCGTCGATGCCCTGGGCGCCCGGCCGCAGCTGCGTCGCGACGTGTTCACGCGCGGTGATCCGGAGGCGGTGACCATCCTGTCGTCCGGCCGTATCGAGGGCGACCTCTACCAGCTGATGAGCGCCTACATCGGCCAGCGAAAGCGCGAGCACGACCGCAGCTACCGGCCCGCCGTCCCGACCGCCTACGCGCTGGACGACGCTCGCCACCGCCTGCGCGGCATGCTGCCAGAGCTGGCGGCCTGGACATCGCTGGCCGGCGTCGCGCCGATGGCCGGCGACGCGGAGGGCCCCAGCCGCGCCTCCTACCTGGCCTCGACCCTCTCGGCGAGCCTGGAGCTGGTCAAGGAAGGCGAGCTCGAAGCCCGCCAACTGGAAGCCTTCGCCGACCTCTACCTGCGGCGGCGGAAGGTGCGTGCGTCCTTCGAGACGGCCGCTGAGGCGGACTACTCTGGATGACGAACGCCATGGATCCCACCACAGATCGTCTTGGCGAGGAGCATCGCGACGGCGATGCGTCTCGAACCACGCACAATCACCTCTTCCTCGAACGCTGCATCGAGGCGCTGCTGTTCGCCGCCGCCGAGCCGCTGAGCCTGGAGGATCTGGCGCGCCGGCTGCCCGAGGGCGCCGATGTCGCGGCCGGCCTGGAGTCGCTGCGCGCCCGCTGTGACGGGCGGGGGATCGAACTGGCCTGCGTCGCGGGCCGCTGGCGCTTCCAGACCGCCATCGACCTGGCCTTCCTGATGACCGAGGAGCGCGACACGCCCCGGCGCCTCAGCAAGGCCGCCCAGGAGACCCTGGCCATCATCGCCTACCACCAGCCGGTCACCCGGGCGGAGATCGAGGCGGTGCGCGGGGTTCAGGCCAGCAGCGGCACGCTGGACATCCTGCTCGAGCTGGGCCTGGTGCGGATGCGCGGCCGCCGCCGCACGCCGGGCCGACCGGTGACCTACGGCACCACCGACGCCTTCCTTGAACACTACGGGCTGGCGAACCTCGCCGATCTGCCCGGCATGGCCGACATGAAGGCCGCCGGCCTGTTGGGCCTCGACCTGCCGCCCGGCTTCAATGTGCCCGACCCGTCCCGTCCCGCCGAGGACGAGGACGCCCTCGATTTCGAGGGTGGGGAAGGGGAGTCTCCCGAGTTCGTGCAGGACTATGTGGGCGAGGAGGAGCCCCGGTAGGGGCTGGGGTGCGTCCTTCGAGACGCGATCCCGAGGGATCGCTCCTCAGGATGACGGGCTTTTGTGCGTTCGCCCCTGTTCGTCAGGGTGAGGAGCGAGGCCCCGGCCGAGCGTCTCGAACCCCGCACGACGGTGTCCGCCCTTTAATTTGGCGACAGGCCCCGCAACCGCCTATATTGGCCACCACAATCGCATCGCGCGGGCGGCCGGAGCGCCGCCTGACTGAAGGAGCAACGCCGCCATGATGGGTGGACTGAGTATCTGGCACTGGCTGATCGTGATCGCGGTCGTGGCCGTGGTCTTCGGCGGACGGGGCAAGCTGTCCGGCCTGATGGGCGACGCCGCCAAGGGCATCCGCGCCTTCCGCGACGGCCTCAAGGGCGAGGACGACAAGGTCGATGAGACCCCGGCCAAGCCGCTGCCCCGCACAGAAACCGAGAAGGACAAGATCGTCAGCTGACGATCCTGCCGTTTCGCCCTTGATCGCGCCCCCCGCGCGGGCTTAAGGCCGCCTCCATGCTGCCCGAAATCGGCGCCTCCGAACTCCTGCTCATCGCCGTGGTCGCTCTGATCGTGGTGGGACCCAAGGATCTTCCCCTGCTGCTGCGCAAGCTTGGCCAGTGGGTGGCGAAGATGCGCGGCATGGCCAACGAGTTCCGCGCCAGCTTCGACGAGATGGCCCGCCAGTCCGAGCTCGACGAGCTGCGCAAGGAAGTCGAAGCCATGCGGTCGGGCAGCTATCTCAACCCGATGCGGTCGGCGGCCGACGAGGCCGGCGACGCCGGCGCGCAACAGGTCTTCGCCGACATCGAGGCCAGCCTGCAGGGCGGGTCCGTGCAGTTTCCGCCCGTGCACTATCAGCCGGCGGATACGGACGAGGCGCAGACCATCGCCCCGCCAGCCAAGCCGAAGCGCGCGCGCAAGCCCAGGGCCGCGGCGGTCGTCGAGCAGGCCGCCCCCGCCCGCAAGCCGCGCGCGCCGCGCAAGACGGCGGAGACGCCCTCGTGAGCGACGACCTGACGCCGGACGAGGCCGAGATCGAGGCCTCGCGCGCGCCGCTGCTGGACCACCTGATCGAACTGCGGCGGCGGCTGATCGTCTGCGTCGCCGCCCTGATCGTCGGCTTCGGCGTCTGTTTCGCGTTCGCCGACCAGATCTACACCTTCCTGCTCCAGCCGTTCGTCAAGGCCGGCGCGCTGATCGCGGCCCAGAAGGCCGGCCTCAAACACGGGCCGTTCGACCTGATCGAGGTGATGGTCGGCCTCAAGGACGTGCCCTCGCTGAACCAGCACATGCTGCAGCTGATCTTCACCGCGCCGCTGGAGTTCTTCTTCACCAAGATGAAGATGGCCGGCTTCGGGGCGCTGGTGCTGACCTTCCCGATCCTCGCCTGGCAGCTCTACGCCTTCGTCGCGCCGGGGCTCTACAAGAAGGAACGCAAGGCCTTCCTGCCGTTCCTCGCCGCCTCGCCGGTGCTGTTCGTGATGGGCGGGGCGATGGTCTACTACCTGATGCTGCCGTTCGTGATGTGGTTCTCGCTGAGCCAGCAGGTGACCACCGAGACGGTCAACGTCGCCCTGGTGCCCAAGGTGTCCGACTACCTGACGCTGGTGACGACGCTGCTGCTGGGCTTTGGCCTGTGCTTCCAGCTGCCG
>Ga0172380_10003974_pt1 | contig 19585 bp, 11 predicted proteins | sample Leawe162metaG_FD_119747 | JGI IMG/M metagenome (GOLD analysis project Ga0172380, IMG submission 119747) | Leachate microbial communities from a municipal landfill in Southern Ontario, Canada - Leachate well 162 metaG | ecosystem: Engineered > Solid waste > Landfill > Unclassified | place... | reverse complement strand
TTTTCCCAATCAGTATTTAGCGGAAAGTGAGCTGATATAAATCTAATCACTCTTTCGTTTCCCTCAGTCTGTTTATTATGAAATTCAAAGAGCCTGTTATGAATTATTCTATCTGTTTTCGGAATATATTTATTCAAAGTCGTAACGTTAGCAGTGCCCTGGAATCCAAATTCCGTTACGAATAAACTATTATCTTCTACAACCTTTGTATAGTCTATCCAACTACTCCATACATCCCATTGATGTCTATTGCCACTTTTTTGTGAATTTGGGTCTGCATCAAAACCGAATGGAGAAGATTCCCAGTATGCTCTATTCGGGTCTTCTTTCTTTAATATATCTGGAATTAACTTGCTATAAATTTTATAGCCGGGCATATTGATATAATCCGATAATTGCTCTTTAGTCCAGTTCCATTCATTTTCATTATTACCGCACCAAATAGCAAGTGAGGAATGATATTGGATTCTATTCACGTTATAGATGACCTCTTCGCTAACATTTTGCAAAAATTCTTTTGTTTCTGGATAAGCACCGCAAGCGAACATAAAATCCTGCCATATTAATAAACCAAGTTCATCGCATAATTCATAAAAAATATCCTTTTCATAAATACCGCCTCCCCATACTCTCACGATATTCATATTTCCGGCAACTGCATAGGTAAGTAGATTACGGTACTTTTCATCTGTTACACGATCAAGGAAAGCATCTCCCGGAATCCAATTGACACCTTTTGAAAATATCTTAACTCCATTGAGAACAAAATAAAAAACATCTTTTTTATCTTCTTTTAGTTTTAGGTTAATTGTTCTTATACCAATTTTTTTTCTAATTGAGGTTAGCGTTTTATCATCTTTTTCTAATAATAATATTTCTACCTCATATAAATTTGGCTCTCCATATCCATTACACCACCAAAGACTTGGATTATCTATGGCTGCGATAAATTCATTATTTGTTTTACATTTCTCAATCGAGTATTCCAACAGATCATTCTTGTTTTGGAGTTTTATTTTAGCTGAAATATTATTTTTAGTTTTGTTCTTAATTGAAAATGTGATTTTTACTTTTGCTAAAGATTCTGTTGCTTCGATGGTGTCGAATTTAAAAGACTCAATCTCAGGGAAATTATTTTTTGCGATATAAACATCTTTCCAGATGCCGGAGGTAGCAAAGATAGGCCCCCAATCCCACCCAAATGAATATTGAGCTTTTCTTATATATGCACGATAAGAATTTAATGCGACTGGAAGTTTGCCATATTTTTCTTCTTCCGCTAAAGCATATTTTGTAGACGATTTCAAAACAACTTTTAATTTATTCCCTTTATTTTTTAATAATTTTGCAATAGGAAATACATATTGTATAAACATATTTTTTGTTACACCAAGAAGAGTATTATTCAGATATATTTCTGAGATAGTATCAACTCCTTCAAGAACAATTGTTTCGTGACCATTAATCTGTTCTTTATAGTCAAATTCTTTTACATAAGTCCAATCAAGTTCAGAAATCCACTGCAATTTTAATTCATTATCTGCATAGAAAGGCTCATCAATTAATCGATGTTTTAGTAAATCAGTGTGAATTGTCCCGGGAATTTTTGCAGCTAATTTTTTGCTTTTGATAGAAGAATAATCTTTGATATAATTTTTGCATTTGGGGTTTAATATAAAACTCCAACCGTTGTTTAATGATATTTTTTCCATAGTTACTCTTTTATTCTAATTTGTGATTGAGTATCTGTGTGTGTAAACCTAACTATATATTCATCATTTATTAATTCCGGTTCAACCTTATTATTATCAACAAATATTGCTTCTGGTTTTTTAGGAGAATAGAAACGAATAAAACTTTTATGCGCTTTAAACGCACTTAAAGTGAGAATAATTTCTTTTCCTTCATCAATCTTCTCTAATTTTGAATTACATTCAAGAAAAAGGAAATCATCATATTTCCCGCATGAAATATCAACTTTCTTTACTTTTCTATCCTTTGGAACAACCAGCGAGTTAAACTTTTTCCCATCAATAAGTAGATTAAAATTATCAGTACGACTAATTGTTACCTTAGTTAATTCCGAATTAATATTTAAATCGAATGATAAAATTTTTGAGTTTACCGGTATATATGGTGAGAAGGTAATATTCCAGTCATTATTATCTATTCCAAGAATATGATAGAGAGAATAAAGATACCAACCGCCCGCCCACATAAATTGAGGTTTATCGATTGTGCCATATTCATAAGGGTTTTCTTTATTACTGTTTCTTACTTCATACATTGCCGGCTGACCGTTAGGTCCTTCCATAATTCCATCAATAGTCATCGTATTTTTAATAAAACTAATTGCTTCCTCTTTTTCATTATTACGTGCAAGAGCCAATGCATACCAGACATTTGAATGAGGCCAGATTCCTCCATTCATATACTGATATTTTGGACCCGATTCATTATTTGCTAAATGCCATACATCTTGCAGATTTTCAAAATCCATTGGATAAACTGTATAAACACCAATCTTATTATCGACTAATTTAGCTTTTGCTGTCTGAATTAATTTAGGAAGCTTCTCTTTATCAACAACATTAAAGTGTGCTGCAAGAAGTGAACCAGCGTAATAATGTGTATCAAGTAAACCCGGTTCAATGTTATTCATCAGATAATTGTAATCTTTATTCCAAAGAACTGAATTAAGATTAACTTCCATTTTACTAGCGGTTTTTTCAAATTCGATAAGTTCGGAATTATTCGCTCCCAAGTTAGATGCCAGGAAAAGATAAGAACGTATAGCTTTTATTGATAGAAGCGTCATATAGCTTCTTTGACCATAACGCCTGCCAATATCCCACCAATCAGGGCGATAAGACCACATCAAGTCATCATCACCCTTTGTTTTTAATGCTTGCATAATTGATTTTTTAGCATAAGGCATAAGTCTTTTTATGAAGACTGAATCGTTTGAATACTTCATATATTCAGAAGCAGTAATAATAAACCAGAAATTATTCCAATTATCATGATTAGCATATTCAGTTACGAAAGATGAATCCTTCCAATAATATGCATGTGGGATAATCAAACTATCATCCGAGTGTTTCATTATAAAATCCAAATCACTCTTTACACGATCCTTATCAAATTTGGCGGCAGCCAAATCGGTTAAAAGTACATCATGAGTAAAATAAAAATTATATTCTGCTGGACAAGGCATCGGTTCGATATCACCATCGATATAATGTTTATTGGTTTCTAATATTGCTTTTGCCCAAAGAACCGATCTATCAAGTTTTTCATCACCGGTTGTAAAAATGGAAGCAGAACTAATTTTTGAAATAATATTTTGTTCGAATGAATTAATTTGCCATTTATAATTCAACTTAATATCATTTGTTATACTTAGTAATTCATCTTTTTTACAAGAGCCAATAATTTGCACAAAAGATAGGGAATCACCGGATGCTACTTCTTTTTCAAATTTTTGTGATAACCAATCTTGATTTAATCTAGCTTCTGAAGGTTTTTCGTCAGGATATAAAATATATATTACTGCTTGTCCAGTTTCATTAGATAAATGTTCAGCAACAAATAATTTATTTTCTTTCGTCTCATATCTAAAATCATTTTTATAAGCGAATGTATGAGATGTTTTTAAGGAAAGGTTATTTTCTAAGTTATATTTTACATTCTTTGATTTATCACTCTTATTGATAATAGTATATGTAATAACAGCAGAGCGAGTTTTATCTGTAAAATGATATGTTATCTTAATTGTCTTATCACTATAATCTTTCTTGAAACCAACATAGAATGGAGTAAGTGTGAATGGGAATAATTCATTTGTTAAATCGATCTTTTCGTTACCAAATTCCACCGATCCCTTAATAGCAAAGGTTGTATCTCTATACCAGTAGTCGGTACTGACATCAACGCTATTTGCTAAAGGATAATAAAAACTAATTCTTTGCGGAAGCGGTCTACTTTTATGAAATTCTAAACCAACAAAATTACTGCCTACTTCTATTTTAGCATTTTTATCAAATGATATCGGATTGAGATTATTCTGGGAAAAAAGAAGAATTGGAAGAAATAAAAATATCAATAAATACATTTTCATTTTTATACACATTTTTCTAGTAATTCATTTATATCGATAACAGCAAAACTGCTCGCGTAATCTGACATTGCATATGGTATAATTAAGTCCTTTCCGTTAAGAACTGCCCCGCAGGAATAGACAACATTCGGGACGTATCCATTCCTTTCATTTTCGGCAGGTTCTAATATAGGTTCTTTTGATCTCCCGATTACTTTTGAAGGATTATTTTTATCAAGAAGGAATGCCCCAATTGTGTATCTACGCGCTGTTCCGACACCATGACTTAAACATAACCATCCTTTTTCTGTTTCAATGGGTGAACCGCAATTGCCAATCTGAAAGAATTCCCACGGATATTTCGGTTCTATTAATAACTCTTTCGAGTCCCAGTTATCAATCTTATCCGAATACATTATAAAATTATTTTCATTATCTTGACGCGAAAGCATAACATATTTTCCATTCACTTTTCGAGGAAATAGTGCCATACCTTTATTCTTAATATCTTTACCAGTCATTTTTTTTATGGTAAAGTTTAAGAAATCTTTTGTATATAGTAGTTGTGTTGTGATGTTATGTCCATCGTAGGCTGTATAAGTAGCATAGTAATTTTGCTGTCCATTTTCCTCAAACAATACAAAGCGGGCATCTTCAATTCCATTTGATTCAGCAGGCATTTGAGGGAACATAACTCGTTCGGATAATTTTGTTTGATTATCGAATTGTGCTTCATATTGATTTTCGCTATAAGATTTAATTTCAGGCATTTCACAAAAAAGAGAATCTTCATTCATAATTATTTTTGATTCTGAATTAACAATCCCTGTTTTGAAAATCAAAGAGGAGATATGCCCTTCACCTGTGGCACGCATACTTAAAATAAATCTTTTTTCGCCACTTTTTAATCCTAACTGATTCGGATGCCAGACCATTGATGGATTGAATAACGCTGCGCATTCTAAAGTATATTCAGAAACAAAATATGAGCCTATTAATTTTTGCCTTGTTGCACTAAATTCATTTTTTTGTGGCACGTATTCAACAAGCCCGTTAAATCGATTCGAAAATTTTTGTTCAGTATTTTTATGTCTGGAAATATATAATTTCTTTACAAATTCATATTCATTAATAACTTGTTCTTCCGATAAAGAAATAACTCGCGAAATAATTTTATTAATTCTTTCTTTATTCCCCGGCTCAAGTGGTTTCAAGATTGATTTAGTCATATCTGGTTTTAATACAATACCTGTCTTTCTAATTCCCATAAATATCCCCATAATTTTTAATCAACTCATGTAATGCTTTACTTGCTGTTTCATTATTTTCAATAGCTTGCAGAGCAAGCAATGCTTCGATAGTAGATTCAGCACCTGAATTTTTATTCACATCATTAATACCGGATATTCCATCATACCCCATTCCTGTTTTAGGAAAATACATTTGAGCTTTGGCGGGATTATTACCAAAAAACCAAGTGGCAATTGTCGCTGCCAATTGAGAATACTTTTTATTACCTGTAATTTTTGCAGCTTCTAAAGTACCCATCACCATAGAATTAATTCCATAGGCGATTTGTGAAAATTGCCTTTCTTCTTTTAATAAAGTTTCTCCATTATTTTTCTTGATGGAAAATTCATTTAAAAATCCACGTTTTAATAAAAACGGATAAAAATTTTCGATCTCTTTGAGAGCTGAGTGAAGATATTTTTTATTCTTCGTAATTTCATAAGCTTTTAATAGAGCATAAGACTGTGTATTACCCCAAGCATGCCATTGATTTTCCCAGCTCATAAATGCATTATATGGGAAAGTATTTTCATCACCTTCCTGCATTAAAATAATTCCTTCGGCAAAATCATTTATCACTTTTATGGCAAATTCATCCGGAACAATATTGTAATACAGGGAAAGTGTCGTGATTATTAGAGCGGATTGATCTGCGGCAAATTTATGAGGCAGCCAAGTAGGTCTAATAAATCCATCTAAGTTTGTAGTCTCTTTCCCATACTTAAACTCTTTCTTCATTACATCGATAGTTTTAGTAATAGATGAAAGTATCTTTTCTGAGAGCGGTTTATCTATCTCTTTGAAATAATTATATCCTTCTACAAGAGAGACCATAGCACGCCAAGTCCACCAATTAGCTTCGGCTACGCTATTTTGGTGTGTTTTATTAATCTTATTATCATCCCACACAAAATTATAAAACCAACCATTCTCATTTTGCATATAAAGAACAAATTCTATCTGTTTTTTAGCTCTTTCAAGATCCCCTGTTCTTAAATAGTAAAGTAAAGCACGTGCAACATCATCGACGCATGCAACTCCTTCATCATCATCCCCAGTCCAATTATATTCGGGGTAATCGCAATAAATATGAGTAATCCCCATCTCTACACCTTTAACTTCGATTGACTCATATAGATGATTTAAATGATCCGGATTAGTTAATCTCTGTTGTGCTTGACACTGAATAAATAAAAACAGAAAAGGAATAATATAAAAATATTTTTTACAATTGATTTTCATCGAATAACCTATATTATTTGCAAAGAGAGATTAGATAATCAATAGAAGTTTCAGCTACACATATATTCTGATCCGCACCAGAATAATAAATTTTCAACTTTCTATTAGGTTCTTCAATCCATCCACATGCGAATACCACGTTTGGGACGTCTCCGATTCTTTCATAATCGAGATCAGGTATTAAAAATGGTTCAGTAGTTCTTCCTTTAACAATCCATGGTTTTTCTAGATCAAGGAGAACAGCACCAATTTTATAAAGTGTGGATATTCCAAATCCTCGAACACCATGATAAAGCATTAGCCAGCCATCTTTAGTTTTAATCGGAGTACTCGAAGAACCGATTTTATCATTTTCCCAAGTCCCGGCAGTCGGTTCCATTAAGAACTTATAGCCCCCCCAATGAATAAGATCGGGGCTTTTGCTAATCCACATATCATGACGTCTTTCTGCTGAAGGACGATCAATCCTCCAATAGTAGCCGTCAATTTTATTCGGGAATAATGTGCAATCTTTATTAGAGGGTTCGGATATCGGTCCATGAATTTTATAATTTTCAAAATCTTTTGTTTCGGCAAGAATTACCACAGGCATATACTTAGAATATCCTGTATATGTTATGTAATAAGTGTCTTCTATTTTCGTAATTCGAGCATCTTCAATACCCCAATTGCAATACTCGTAATAATCTTTATTATCTTCAGGAGTGAGAGATGGTTTAGAATCTAAAACAAAATTATAACCATCATCACTTAAAGCCTTTAATAATGCTGATCTACCGTTAGGCATTTCAATTCTGCACATTAATAAATATTTATCTTTATGCATTACAGCACCCGGATTAAAAATACTATTAATCCGAAAACTTACGTGATCCTTTGTAATTATAGGATTCTGAGAGTATTTAAATATTTCCATCTATATCACCTTTATATTATTATTCTTTTAAACCTGTTGAAGCCATACTTTGAATGAAGTATTTTTGAAAAAATAGATATGCAATAATAATAGGAAGTGCGAGAATTGTAGCCGCAGCCAATTTAACTCCGAGTTGAGATTCTGCCCTTCCACCCACTGCAAATAAAGTTACTAATTGCGGCATAGTCATCATAGATTCATCACGTATTACAATCAGTGCCCAAAGAACTTCATTCCACGAAGCCATGAAAGTTAATATTCCGACTGTAATTATTGCAGGAATAGAATTAGGCCATAAAATTCTAAAAATTATTCTCATTTCACCGCATCCATCAATTCGAGCAGCATCTATTAAGTCTTGTGGAATCGACTTAAAATATTGCCTAAACATTATTATGGATAAAGCATTCATTAAATATGGTACTATCAAACCGAGATACGAATCGACCCACCCAAATTTTACGATTAATATATATTGTGGTATTAATGTAATCTGAAATGGAAGAGTCATTGTAAATATTATTAAATAGAATATTGCATCACGTCCCCAAAATTCAAGTCGAGAAAGCGCATATCCCACCATTGAACCAAAAACTAGAACACCAATAGTTATTGAAGAAGAAACAATCATACTATTTAAGAAAGCTCGTCCAATTGGAATTTTATCAAACATCAATTTGTAGCTATTAAAATTAAGCTGCGTAGGGAATAAAATTAAATTTCCAATTTCATTTTCCGGTGCAATTGAAGCACTTATCATCCATATAAATGGATAAAGAAAAGTAATAGCTCCGACAAAAAGAAAGATATAGTAAAATATTCTTTTCATATTATCTATCCTTTTCCACTAATCTTTTTTGAATAACTACTACTGCAAGAATTATCATTGCGAAAAAGAATCCAAGAGTAGCCGCATAACCCATGTGGTAATAGAAAAAGCCTTGTTTATATATATACAAAACAGCCGAGATAGTGCTGTTTAGCGGACCTCCACCTGTCATAACATACGGTTCAATGAACAGAGAAAAACCTCCAATCGTAGAAAGAACAACAACCATAAAAATGGTAGGATTAATTACTGGCAAAGTAATCTTAAAGAATTTCTGAAAGTGAGTTGCTCCTTCTAAATCAGCGGCTTCATAGTACTGTGGAGGTACAGTCTGAAGTCCTACTAAAAATAAAATAACGTAAAGCCCGACATTTTTCCACGTAGCCATTACCGCAATGGCAGGCATTGCAATGCTTGGATCAGTAAGCCAGCCAATTTTTCCAAGTCCTATTTTTACCAATAAACGATTAAATAACCCGGTATCGAAACCGTATAGCTGTTGCCATAAAATAGTTACAACTACACCTGATACTATTACAGGGAGGAAAAATGCAGCTCTAAAAAATCCTCTGAATTTAATTTTTTGATTCAATAATTCTGCTAAGAATAATGCAATTAAAATTTGCAAAGGAATATGGATGACTAAGAATATAAGGGTATTTAGTAGTGACTTCCAGAAGGTCGCATCACTAAATAATCTTTTGTAATTAGCAAGTCCAATAAATTCCATTGGAGCAATAATATTCCAATTATTAAAAGTAAGATAAATTGAAAACCCAACCGGGAAAGCGACAAAGATCGCGAAATGGATCAGATATGGAGAAACCAAAAAATATGGAAGATATTTTTTTTTCATTTTACCTTACTTAATAAATAATAGATTAACTGCCTTTTCGGCATCATCTAATGCTTGTTTGGGTGTCTTTACACCATAAATTACGCATGCTTCATATTCTTGAGAGATTAAGTCAAACACTTCTTTTAGAACAGGTGATTGGTCAGTTCCTCTTACATATTTTGCTTGTGCTGCAAAGATTTTCATCTTGGGATTTTTTTCAAAATAGTTTTCATAATACTTATTAATATCTAAATCTTTCCTCCTCGGTAGCTGTCCGGTAATCTCTAAGAACATTAAATCACTTTCTTCACTAAGTGCATACTTTATAAATTTGAATGCAAGAGAGGGATTAGGGCAAGTATTAAATATCACAATATTCTTAGGATCACCATAAGTGTATGAAGGCTTTTTAAAATCATCTGGAACCGGCATCGGATAGAAATCATATTCAAAACCTTTTGGTTTGAATTTCTCAGCATGTGCTATCTCCCATGGACCTGTAAATCGAGAAGCAATCGCACCCGAAAGGAATGCATCCTGCCGTGCTGAAATCCGTTCTTTAGGAAAATATTTATTTTTATAAACTTCTCTTAAAAATGTAAAAACTTTTAATGCAGCATCATTATTAAAAACAGCTTTGTTGTGTTCAACTAATGGAGCACCACCCGATGCGGCAAGATAAAGAGGATAAAAATCAAAAAACCGCTGCCACCATGTAACTGTAACCTCCGCATATCCAATCCATCTATCTACATAACCATCACCATCCGAATCTTTTTGAATTCTTTTACCCGCTTCTAAAAATTCTGAGTATGTGCGAGGAGCTTTATCGAATCCGGCTTCATTAAATATTTTTTTATTATATAATTGAATAATTGGATTAATCTTCCAAGGGATTTGATAAATATGCCCATCCAATGAAGTTACTTCTTTGATTGTAGCACTGTCACATCTTTCATTGAGGAAATCCATAAAACCAGTCAGAGTATCTAAAGGAATCAGCACACCTGCTTGTGCATACGCTTCGACATCACCTTCCCACATATTGGAATAGATATCCGGAGTAGTCTCTCCAACTACTGCGGCTAAAATTACTTCTTCGCTCGATTGTCCTTCGGGAACAGGTTGGAAAAGAATTTTATTATCTGGATATTTTTCATTCCATTCTTTTACAATTTTTGTAGCAAATTCCATCTCTTGTGTGTTATTAGCTGACCAGTAAATTAAATCCGCATTTTGAGATCTGTTTTCAGAATTGCATGATACAATAAATAATAAAATAATCGATGTTAAGATTTTCAATTTCATAACCAACCCGTCCAATAAATATCCAATACAGGATATGGAGTTCTCGGAATTAATCCACCTCTTTTTACAAAATAGAAATCTACAGCTTTGGGATTGTTTTCTTCGGTAACTTCAATTGAATCCAAAATATTATTATTGATTTTTATTTTATATTTCTTTTTTAGCTCGACTAATTTCTTCAAAATCTTTTTATTTAATTCGATCTCGGTTTCACTATTTTTTATTTCTCTTTTATTAAGCGTGATAGAATTTATCAATTCATTCTTTACTGTGGCATACATAATTTTATCGTTCCACAAATTCATCTGTGAGATAACTTCTTTTTTAGAGTTGTAACCCTTTTTCTTAGCTTCTATTGAAAGCAGATTATCACGAAGCATAAGCCACACAAGATTTTCCAATGACCGAGAGTAATTTTCAAAACTATCATCTCTCATCTTAATATAATCACTTCGTACTTGGAACCAATTCATAAAATCGTTAAGTGAAACAGGTCCATTCTTTGTTACAATTAATTCTATTTTTGCATAAGATTGTATTCCGAGACTATCATAAAAATTAACTGCATTTTTTAAAATTGAATTAAGCTTCCATTCTGAATAGTTCTCTTTAGATATATAACTTTTTGCGAGATATGAACGAAGTATTTGGAATGCTTTTCGTTTAATAGTAGGATTACAGCTTTTCATTAAGCTATCCACATAAACGGTTGAAAGAGATTCACTCTTTCTTAATTTTATACTATTTTTTGCTTCTTCACGAATCTTAATCTCTTCTCCTTCTGCAGCAGTTAGTCGATAATCAAAATTTTTGAGCCGAACAATATAAAAACCGTCATTCGTTTTTATTGGAAGCGAAAGATTTCCTATTTGTAAGGTATCAATTACAGATGCAAGTAATGAATTTTTTTCTCCCAATTGAAATCGAGTAGTATTTAAATATCTATCGTCTGAAGTAATTGAGTCGTTTAATTGATTATTCCATAGAGAATCGAAACTTACACCACTACTTAATTTACGGGAGATCGATGCTATTTCTGATTGGTTATCAGAATAAATCCAATCGATTTTGAGATTTATTAATTTCTGTTTTGCGACTGTATCGATCTCAGCAGGAGAGATTTTTACTTTTGGAAGAATTTCTTTTTTAAACATCTCTTCTGATGCAATATCGGAAAGAAATGTATTATAAATATTTTTATAACTTTTTGTAGTATCAAGTTTCTTGGAATATCCATCTAAGGCAAGAAGTTTTTCATTTACTAAAAAATCAAGGAATACCTTCTTAGAATTTTTTTCTTTCTTATAAAAAGATGGGCCTAATTCATATCCATTGCAAAATTCATCTTTAGAGATACGGAGATTACCAATAGAAGCAACAGTAGAGTCGGGCTCGGCTGTTGCTTCCAAAATTAGATTTGTAGATAATAATATTATTAGTAAATATTTTATCATAATATCAATTAGAAACTAAGTCCCACAGAAAATGTGTGAACATCTTTTAATCTTCCGAAATCACGATAAGCATAATCAAAACGTACTAATGCACTTGAAAGGAATAATTTAGAATTTGCTCCGATACCGAAAGAAAGTCCACCTTCCGATTCTTTCATAAACGCGTTATTAAACCCACCTCGCAAAAAGATCGATTCCATAAATGCAGCTTCTATACCAAAATTCATACTCTCATATTGATTATTTGGATGTATTGCATCGGCTGCAATTGTAACACGATAATCATTGGTCTTAATAGCATTAGTGGAAATACCAATTTGAAACGTTAATGGTAAATCCCATGAATCCATTTCAATATTTGATGGTATCTGATCATTCGTTCCCATTTTGGTATCATCAACACTAATAAAATACCGGGTATTTCTTCCTGATAGCTGCATAGGGGTACCGAAATTAAATATTGATGCCCCTATAACCATACCACCAAAAAGATCAGTTTGAAATTTAGTTCCGGCATCAATTGCAAAAGCCGAAGCACTCATATTCCAAATTGATTGTTGAATATATTTACCTGTAAATCCAATTGAAAAACGATCACTCAAATTTCGTGAATATGAGATTCCGATGGCAATATCATTAGCACTAAAATATTCGCCTGTGCCATCAGGCTTTTCTACTGTTCTTACTTTCATATCATCCATCGAAAGAGAAGTAAAACTAAAACCAAAATTACCGAGATCGCCAAGCGGAATTACAATACCCGCATAGTCGAAATTAGTTTCTCCAATCCAATCTGTATGATTAAGTATAGCTTCGTATTTAGTAATTGAAGCTGTACCGGCAGGATTCCAGAAGAGTGCAGAAGCATCACTTGCCATACTTACATAAGCACCGCCCATACCAATTCCATTAGCACCTGCCGGGATTTCTAAAAATGCAGCAGAAGTAGTTCCACTCTTAGAAACACTCTGTGCATATATAGAACTTCCCATTAATAATAAAATTAAAACAAAATATTTTATACGCATATCAGCTCCGCGCACTATTTAATAATAGCAAATTTGTCAATCTTTTCACCCAATCCGGGTGCGTCAACATGGAATATATAAACTCCGAAAGCTAAGTCCATTCCATCTTTTGTAATGAGATTCCACTCTTGCTGTCCATTATCAACTAATGCATTATGTTCAAGTGTTTGTACATGTTTTCCACTAATCGTGTAAATTCGGATAGTACATTGACGTGGAAGATTAATGAAATATATTTTTCTTTCACCTCTGCCTACTTCGGTAGAAGCTTGTTCCCAAGATGCTGCGCCTACATAAGGATTAGGCACGACAGCAATCTTATCTAAATCTGTTACAGCTTTTTCTTTATCATAATCTGGTGCTTTTGCAGTAAATTCAAAATACTCACCATTTCTAAACGGTTTCGAAGTAACTAATTTATATACATCTCCGACTTGTGGAGCTCTTTGATTTGCTTCCGCAATAGTCGTATCCTTTATCAAAGAGACAGACCAAGAAACTCTCAAATCACTAAAAGTTTTTGCCTGCTTCCCTGCTGAATCGCCCATAACAATAAATATTGCATCACCATCATTAAAGAACGCATCATTATTTCCATCTCTAAAAATGAATTGATAATATTTATTTTCTGTAGTATTCTTAACCTTTATATTCGATTGAATCGGTTTACTGAATGAAGTTGCCGGGAACGATAGATCACCTTGCCCAGCTTCCAATAATTCAATTTCAAAATCAGCGGGATAATTAATTCTCTTACTATTATATGCAGCAGCATAACGAGAATCAAATCCTAAATCAACAATATAATTACTATTTCCCTTATCCCATTTGCTTCCATTATAATCGACTGCAACCGTATTATCATTAGTAATAGTCATCGAAATACCGTCAATTACTTTAGTTGTTAATTCACTTGATTCTAAGGTTGAAGTGGGTAGAACCGTATCCTGCTTTGTTGAATTAACTAAAACAAATTTGGGTTTCGACTCATTATTATAACGAGTATTTTCTTTAAAGAGTAACCGATATGTATTATTGTTTTTAATAGAATCGGGATCAAGAATTTCCAAAGAAATATTTCCTGTTCCTGGACCGCTATTAAAGAATGCTGCTATTTGAGGAGGAATATAACCGGCAGCGGGTGCTTTAGGCGTAATTACCGCAGTATTTACATCAGTAGTAATTTTTCCGTTTATATCTTTCTTAATAATAGTTGTTGTTTCAGAAGGCGGAATGCCTTGGAATTTACCTTCAACCGATACAGAAGTAAAACCTTGATCATAAGCCGCAACTGCATAATAATATGTTTGACCGTTTTGAACTGTTGTATCTATATATGAATGTTTAATACCGGAATCATTACCGAGATTAAAAAGTGCACCATTTACATCGATCGGATGAAGACCCTTAAGCCCATCAATCAAATCAAATTGAGCAATAGGTTTTCTGAAGGTAGGTTTACCATACGCATCTGTTATAGTTTTATTCTCAAGGAAATTCGGTTCAGTAGAACGATAAATTCTATATCCTTCAAAATTATATTTCTGATAAAATGCATCAAAAGTTTTTTCTGCTCTATCATCCCAATAAAGAGTAACTTTTTTATCGCCTGCAATTGCTTTAACAAGCGGTTTTTCAGGCGGTTTTGCAAATCTATAATTTGCATTATAAATCTGCTGAACTGTTTTCTTTCTCCTAAATAGATCATCCTTATCTATGCCGAATAAAAGCGACATCGAAAAACGTTCAGTACTCCCCGTCAATTCACTATTTCCGGTAACAGCAGAATAACTGTTTCTTCCGAGCATTCCGAATAGATAACTTGAAAAATAGTTTGCAAGGTTTACACCTACTAATGATTGCCCATGCGGTTCGGGAAGACTTGAAAAAACAGTCCAGTTTTCTTCATCTCTATTTAATTCGTATTTGTGAACCGGATAAATTGCAAACCCGGTAAGACCTAATTGATCTGATTCATCTTTATCAAGAATACCAAAATTTGGTTCTCCTTGATCCGGTTTACCATTTCCCTCAGTTCCATCAAGATCAGTATCTGTATAGCCTTCATCAAAAGGTCCTAGTCCATCAATACCGACATCATCATTTAATGGTTCACCTTTATCCCAAACTCCATTGCTGTTATCATCAGAATAAGCTCTCCAATTTGCATTTTCATCTGCATCCCAATGAGGTCTCCAAGAATAACCATAAAAGGTTCTAAAATTAGTTGTATCTCTACCGACAACTAATAAATAAGGGTCTTGTTCCGGTTTTTCGATAAATCGAGTTGCCACGTTATCTCTTCTTTCATCAGTCAAACCATCTTTATCATTGTCTTTTCTGTCGTTAGAAACACCGGGACTTTCTAAAAATGCGTATCCGGCTAAACCAACAGGGCTCCAGTTACCGGGACTACCAGTTGGGACAGTTGACCATGCATAAGAGATATCGAGAAGATCGTCATAATCACCTGCATTATTAGATGAATTATCATGCCCTCCAATACCCCAGTCGATATATTGCGCGAATAGCGTTTTCTGATAATCGGTAGTTCCCATATTGGTTATTTCATAATACCAGAAGATTACATCTTCAGCCAGAACTTGTGACCATTGGAAACCTCTCGCTTTTACCTGCATTCCAAGTCCGCCCCTTAAAAGATCATCGGCATCTGGAGAAAAATTATTTTTAAGTAGATATTCTCTATCTTCGTTATCATCGAAAACGAAATATGTTTCCACATCTGCGTTTCGAATACCCTTGCCGAAGAAACCATTCCAAGAACCATTGTAATCACTTAAACGATCGGGCCATGTATTAGGCCAGCTTTCCGGTACATCGCTCCTCGCAGGGATTTTAGAATATGGAGCAGCATATCCGGGTAAAGGCCACCAACCATAAGTTACACCAGTGGCAGCATCATATCGCGTAAATTCATAATAATTTGTTTCGAGTGGATGAATTGTTCTACCTAAAGGGTCTTTAGCCTCAGCTTGAACAACAATTGCTACACCATCAATATATGTATGATTAGTGCCTTTTGGCCAAACACCGCTTCTGCTCGCCTCATTTTGCCAGTCGGCAATCTGACCGAAATTGTAATAAACAGTGGCAGCAAGGTTACCATCCATAAATCCCTTTCGGGTTTGATTATGGTCTCCCTTATTTTTATCGACTCTTATTTGAGCAATACTTATTGATGTAATTAGTAAAAAAGCTATAATAAATAAATTTTTAATTCGCACCTTTTCCTCCCGATTAAAAACTGAAAGATGCACCGACAATAACCTGCCGCGGTGCTGAATAAAAATCAGGTCTTGTGAAATATTCTGATAATGTATTTACTCCTCTAGGAGCTTCCTGAGCACGTGTTAATTCTAATGTATAACCGGCTCTTCCTGTATCACTAAAAATATCTAACTCATTTGCTGTATCTAATAAATTGTAAACCTTTGCAAATACAGATATATCCCTGCCGAAGACTTTGAAATATTTTGTAAGATAGAGATCGACATTAAAGATTCCTGGACGCGTTTCGCTATTTTCTAATCCTGTTCTTTGATTCTGAACAGAAGGAGTATAAGGTAGTCCGGAACCAAGTCTTCCAATAGCACTTGCAATAAAATCACCCGGTGTACCCGCAGTAATTGTAAAATTTAATGAATGTCTTCTATCCCAATTTAATGGAACTAACTGTTTATTAGATTCAACCGGTGGATTTGATTGTGCTTTATTAAAAGCGTCATTTGGATCGGAGGCATTTCCTTTGGCAATCTGAAATGTGTAATCTAAACTTGCTCCTATTCCATCACTAAATCTTTTTTCAAATGATACTGTAAACCCTTTTACTGAACCATAATCTCTATTAATAAGTTTAGAGAATTTTCTAAATTCATTTTTAATATGAATCTCTGTACCAAGAAGGTTTCTAATATCTTTGTAATAAGCTGTTACATTAATACCGAAATTAGTTGTTAATTCTTGTTGAAGTCCAATTTCGTACATCACTGTTTGCTGCGCTTCAAGATCAGCGTTTCCGATAGTGTTACCAATATTTTCAGGGAAATCGCCTGTAAGAGGGATTCTGAAATTCGGATTTCGATATAAATATTCAAAAGCCGGTATCTGGAAAAAATGTCCATAAGAAATATGAATAGCACCTTTATCTGTTATAGGGTAAGAGATACCAATACGAGGGCTGAATTGATATTTAGCTGATGCCTTACCCATTAATGAGTCAGGAAATGGTGGAAGTAAATCATCCAATTGAGCGATAACATCCGGATCTTTTAAATAACTTCCATCTGGTTCAAAATAATCAAACCGAACTCCTGCATTAATAACTAAATAATCAAGTTCTATTTTGTCTTGAAAATATGCCGCAATCTGAACAGGGTTAGCATTATAATTATTATAATTAAATGCACCGGGTGAAGGCAAAGTCGGAATATAATTTGTAGAAGCATCTATAACAATTTGAAAATCTTTATATGAAAGATCGTGATATTTATATTCAGCACCTGTCTTTATTTGATGTGTATTATTTATCTGCCAAGTTAAATCTATTTTGCCTGAATATGTTGTTGTTTTATGATTAAAATGCCAGTTTTCAGTTCCTCCAGTCAGAAATGCATTACCGCTTACGTCTCTCATTCTTTCAGGATTAACGTACCGGGTGTCTAATGGATTTTCATAAACATATTGTTTATACTCAGTAGAAAATGCAGAACCCATTAAGTCAATAAATGCAGAATTGCCGAGTATATATGTATAGCTTGCACTATATAATAAACTTGTTTGAAAATTTGAATAGTTACCATCAGGATTCAATTTGAACCGATGATCGTAATTTCTATACTCCTGATCCTGATACAAAGTATTAATGACTATTCCCTTACCTCCATCTCCAACGTTCAAAGAGAGCTTGCCCTGTAATGAGAGTTTTTTACTATCATTCATTGGGACAAAACTATTATCTCCTGTATTACCGACATACCAATCATTTGGATTATTAGCAGAAAAATTTGATGAATCAGATGGATTAAACATTCTCTTTCCATAAAGAAACCCTGAATCATAAACATATCTACCAGATACAAAAAACGATAGAAGTTTTTCAACTCCCGGTATTGGACCGCTTAAACTTCCTTGAATATTATAAACATCCTTTGGTGAAATTTTCTCTATATCTTGATATAGACCTTTTCTGTTGGTAACATAATCCCCAGTGTAAGCAGAGAAATCTCCTTCTATCGAATTACCCGCTATTTTAGTTACTTGGTTTACTATACCCGATAGTGCTTCTCCATATTCGGCATTAAATGTACCGGTAAGAACTTGAAGTTCTTCAATACTATTAACTTCAGCTTCCAAAGCTGAAGTGCCTGAAAAAGCATCATTGACCGAAACTCCATCAATAAGATACTTTACTTCATTTGCTCTACCGCCTCTAAAGTGTCCATCTACAACACCGGCTTGAAGATTAACTACCGACTGAACGTCCTCTAATGGAAGCATAGAAATTTGATCGCCGCTTACTTTAGCCTCAGTTGATGTTAAATCTTTCTGAACTATTGGCTTGACTGCTGTAACTATAATATCATTAATCTCTACGGAGGTTTCAGATAAAACGAAATCTATTTTTGTAGTCTTATCTACGGACACTCTTACATCTTTATTAATTATTGTGGAATAACCGATTAAAGATGCCTTTAATTCATAAGTTCCCGGCGGAATATTAATTATAAAATAATTTCCATCGATATCCGTAGCTGCACCAAGATTAGTCCCGGTGATAATTATATTCACACCAATAAGAGGTTCACCCGTTTTAGCATCAGTAACTTTACCTGAAATCTTACCGGTGGTACCCGCAAATATATTTACTGCAAATAGCAGAAAGAAGATTGGTACAAATAGATAATTTCTTCTTTCTGCGAACATAATATTTCGCTGTTAAATTTATTCAATAAAATGAAATTAAACGGTCTGCATGTTTCAGCAGCCCATAAAAATACTACTTTACTAAAAGCATCTTCTTTGCTTGTACAAAATCATTTGCTTCTATTCTATATATATACATACCGCTTGATACTCTAATACCACTTTCATTATTACCATCCCACTGAACTTTATGAACTCCGGCAGGAAGATCAGAATTTACTAATGTTCTGATTTCTCTACCTAACATATCATATATTTTCAATTTTACTACACCTTGTTTTGGTAATGCATAAGTAATTATTGTAGTTGGATTGAATGGGTTTGGATAATTCTGTTGTAACGCATATTCAACAGGGACTACACTATTTTCATCAACACCAACAAGATCAAGTTTCTTTACTTCTAAAAGGTCACAATAAACCGTTCCTTTAAATTGTCCTAATGGATGCAATCTGACAGATAATGATTTTGCGCCTTCTCTAATAGGAACATCTACATAATATTGCTGCCAATCAAAGCTTGTTGCGTTCGGGAATGTGAGTGGAATATCACTTGCCCAGAACTCTCCCCATCCTTCATTATTTCCATACGTATTATGTAAGATTGGTGTAATTGCAAATTTACCTTGATCTCCTGCT
>Ga0172380_10003973_pt1 | contig 19590 bp, 25 predicted proteins | sample Leawe162metaG_FD_119747 | JGI IMG/M metagenome (GOLD analysis project Ga0172380, IMG submission 119747) | Leachate microbial communities from a municipal landfill in Southern Ontario, Canada - Leachate well 162 metaG | ecosystem: Engineered > Solid waste > Landfill > Unclassified | place... | reverse complement strand
TCCACCCCTTACGGAAGAGTCGTGCAGCGTCTCTTCGAATACGAGGCATATGTTTGTTAGTGGTGTATGGCATAGCTTTGATATTACTGGATCAAAGTGGTGCCAAGGTTGTGGAGGATTACGAAATCATTGACAAATAGGCATTTCTTTGCTATACTATATGGGTAGTTCTTTGATACAGAATCATTGTTTGAGATGAGCTTTTTGAGCCTTAAATCAGGGCCTAGAAAGCTCGTCTCAAACTGAGGCAAGACGTAATTTTGAGATCGTATGCTCAAATCCAGTCGCCTTCGAGATAATTTCAAAAAGGCTAACAGAAAAAGGAGCACATCATGAAAGCATGGACTCAAGTCCCCGCTGGCGACATCAATGCCGCCAATCAACGTCTGTGGGTAGCGATCGGCGACAACGCCGAAGAAGTCGCAGCCCGCATCAACACCGACCCTGCATTCGTGGCGAACATCGCACGACTGATGGTCAACGGCGGTTATGAACCGTCAACGTCACAGAAGCTCGCCCGCGAAATCATGGGCAAGAACTTCTTCGGAATCGAGGAGGCGATCAAACACTTCAGGGTTAACGCCACGAAGCAACGGCTCGCCGCTCTCGCCGAAGTTCCGTTCAGCGAGGAAGTGTTGAAGTCCTGCAAGGACACGCACGTTCTCGTTGCCGTCTTCCCGCTGTCGATCCTCGACATCCGTGGCATCGCCAAGAAGCAGTCCGACCGGACCCTGTTTTACTCACAGGACTGGTATGACAAGCAGGCGTTCGCCAAGGACAAGGGCGAAGTCGGCTGGCAGTTGGTCCGCAAGGAACCGATCGCCAACTCGACCTCGAAGACGTGGAACGATCAGCAGGCTCTCCTCTCGAAAGACGAGGAAACGCCGACTGCTCGGATCGTGGTTTACACCATGATCGGCCACTTCCTCGCCACTGGGGAGCGTCTGTTCGAGAAGATCCACGTTCGTTGCGTCGATCTCGCCTCGAGCGGTCTCCGCGTCCGCGTCGGCCACTTCGCTGCCGGGGGTCTCGACGTCAACGACTGGTACGACGGCCGCCGCGATGACGACCTCGGTGTGTCGGCTGCCCGGAAGCAGTGATTCTTGATCCCTTGAGGGCTTATCCCTCTTGAATACTTGAGCCTCCGCGAAATTTTTTTGCGGAGGCTCTTTCTTTTTCATAAAAATGAAGCTAATATATTTTCATCTTGCTAATGTAGCTTGGATTACGGTTCAAGTTCGCGAGATATCTCACCTTGAGATATCACCAGAGTGCTAGTAGTCCACGGATTACGGCAGAGTGCGATTAAGGATAGAGAGAACTTCTTGCTCGTTTCTTGTGGAGGTGTTTGAAAAAACTGCTCCCAAATAAAATTCAGGGATGGGAGGATATAGGCCTGCAAAGGTGGTAAACCTCGATTCTCGGTGACACGGATGGGAACGAGCAATATCTCGACTCGGACGGTAACCGCGTCAACGTCGGCAACTTCGATGCCAAGGGTCTCAACGTCAACAACTGGAACGACGACAACCGCAATGACAACATCGGTGTGTCGGCTGCCCGGCAGTCATAGCTCTATCCAAGGAAACTCCCACCGATAAAAGTGGGAGTTTCTGTTAACGCTCTCTAGTGGATTTTATCCAGCCTCCAAGCATTCTTCCTATTTCGTCGAGATTCGCTTCGATAACGATATATTTCTTGGCGTCGATTGCCTTGATATCTTTCATGAGGCGAATACAGACTCGTAGGAAATTAAGTTTGACGCTCGTCTTTTCCAAGGTCGGTAATTTCTCCGACTTAGACTGCTGACTTGCAAAAAGTATGCCTTCCAACACCTCAATCAGAAGGCTCTCGCACTTTTGCCAGAGTGTGTATCTGTCTTGCTTGGGTACGGCGAGTCGGAGAGCGTAAAACTCCTTGTACAGATCGTAGGATTTTTTGAAGATGGGTATGTCTAAGTCATTCATATATGAAAATTTATAAAGATTTATATTGGTCGATAATTTCTCCTCAAACGCTCTTTCGTGCATGGGAGATATTCAAGTCCGACAAACGGAACAAGCCCGATGTCGCAGAATTTGAGCTGAATCTTGAACAAAACATTTTTGACTTGTACAGAGATTTGAAGAATGAAACATACAAACACGGACCGTATAGAGGATTTTGGATTCATGACCCGAAGCTTCGACGAATCCACAAAGCAACGGTGCGAGATCGGGTGCTTCATCATGCTGTGTTCTATGTTTTGAACCGCATATTCGAGCCGACCTTTATCAATGATTCGTATTCTTGTCGAATTGGCAAAGGAACTCACAAGGGTATGGAAAAGGTTGCCGACATGATTCGTGCAGTAAGCAAAAATCATACGCATCCATGCTTTGCTCTTAAGTGCGATGTGAGAAAATTCTTTGATTCCGTGGATCACGACACGCTTCTTGGAATTCTTGGCAAGAAAATCAAAGATGAAAAGGTACGTAGTCTTCTGAGTGAGATTGTCGAGAGCTTTGAAGCAAGCCGTCCGAATCTTTTTGAGCGTCGAGGGGTGCTGATCGGCAACCTGACTTCGCAGGTATTCGCGAATATCTATATGAATGAGTTTGACCAGTTTATGAAGCATGAGTTGAAAGTGAAAAATTATGCACGCTACACGGATGACTTCGTGATTGTTTCGGACGACAAGGTATATCTTGAAGGATTGCTTGATCCGATACGAGAATTCCTGAAATCAAAACTCCATCTCGACCTGCATCCGAAGAAGATAACCTTGAAGAAGCACATACAGGGAGTAGATTTTCTCGGGTATGTGATACTTCCGCATCACATCAAGCTCCGCACGAAAACAAAGCGTAAGATTCCCAAGAAGATTCGTCAGAGCGTTACTCTCTACAAGAGTGGACAGATAAACGAGGTGGCTATGAAATCCTCGCTCGCCTCGTACTTGGGCGTGCTATCCCATGCCAACACTTACGAGATGACCGAGAGCGTAAGAAATATGTTCTGGTTCTGGCTTAATGAATAAAGCAAAATCCTCGCATGCCGACTCGACACAAAGGCCGAATCCTCATGCGAGGAAGCTCCTTGGACGGCTTGTTAACCATATCTCTTGCGAGGGTTAGGTTATCGAATTTTGTGGCTCCAATATAGCATTTTATGTCGACTTTGTTAGGGGTCTAGACTCCCTCGGCTATCAGCGTCATCAATTGAGGGGTGGACGATATCGAAGCAATCATAGATGCCTCAAAGCATTTCAAATATCATGAGCCAACAGGCTCTACGCCCTTTAATCGTATTTCAAAGTTGCCCGAATCCAAGAGACATCTAAAGATGGCGATCAAGGAGCGGATCAGACTATTAGTCGTTTCATACATTTCCTTGGCCTCCTTCATCGACGACGATTTCGTAGATTTTCTTGAGAGTAGCGATACCAAGAAGCATAAGCGAAAAGTCATACGAATATACAGTCGTGTTTTCAGAGAATTCGAGAAAATGAGGAAAGAAATTCAAGCCTTCGATCCCTTGGAGCAATCGAAGGATCGTTTCTGATTTATGCATAGTAAATATGTTGTACTATGCAAAAAAGGGACAAACTGCATAGTACAGTTTGCTTATGCAGATACTGCTTCTATTTTTGGCTCTTTTTCAACCACAGTTCCGCAACCATTTTTGCACGCATACTTGCCGTTATCGTCGCCATAGTGTTCTTCTAGTTTCCACCAGCCTTGGGAATGCGTGCAACAAACCTCGCAGGGCTTTGCATGATTTTCATCATACATATAGCTTCCTCTGCCGTGGCATTTTTCACATTTCTCGTTAGTCATGAGTATATTTTAATAAATTATTATCTTCCAAACAACTTCACTTCTCCCGTCTCAGTATCCTGTGTTAGGAAATCTACCTTCGTCGAACCATCTTCACCGACAGGATCATCGAGCGACCACGCCTGAAGTGGTCTCATTCCTCGGGCAGAGTACTCCAACGTCTTGAAAAGATAACCGACAAACGAACCTGTGTATTTATAGCAACGAATACAAGCTTTTATTTTGTCATCAATGTTTTCTCCATAACCTCTCCACTTAAAAAGTTGGTAATATTTCTCAACCCAATCATCGACGATGTAGCGAATCCATTTGACGAGTTCCTGTTGAGCAAGGATGTTGCCTTTCTGGGCGATACGGACGAGTGCAATGATAATTCTGTTTCTTATTTCACGATCATCATCCTCGACAAGAGCAAGAAATGTATAGAGTTTTTCTTTGTGTTTGGTGAGAATGACATCAACTTCGATTTGATTCTCATACGGCTTAGCGACTTTGCGTTTGTAGCGCACCCAACGCTTCAGGTATTTTCGTTCAAGCTTCTGGGTGAATCTGTCCCAGTCTATATGATCGTTTTCCGTTCTGAAGTTGGTACGAACGAAGTGATACACCGCAGGTGAACGAGTTGAAATCCACGAACTGCTGAATGTTTTAGGCCGTTCTTTTTCTAGGAGAGTATTGATGGTTTTAACGGCGGTATCAAAATCCATTTCATAATTATATAAACAACAAAACACCAAGAGAATTCTCTTGGTGTTTTGTGCAAACTGATAGCACGTGAGTCGCACTGAAATGTCAGGCACATGAGAACACGTTACTAACAGGTTGTCAATGCGGAGGAGGTGAGATTCGAACTCACGGCCCCGTTGCCGAGGCGACAGTTTTCAAGACTGTTCCGTTAGACCACTCCGGCACTCCTCCAATATTTTATTTTTCTAACTGCACGTTTTCTTTTATCCAACTTCGCCCAACTCCAGTTTTCAAAAATAATTCTCTTCGCCTCGCTTCTGTATATGTACCATATTTTTCTTCATAAGCCAATATCCAAGGTCTGCCGTGTTTTGTGGATCGTGTCGTGCCTTTGTTGTGGGCGTCTATGCGCTTTACGGGAGAATCTTCTCTCGTTGATCCTGTATAAAATTTATCTGTTATTTTGCTATAAATTATATATGTACAGGCCATAGTTTTTCCGCCTGAGGCGGACCCGCCTTTGGCTAGGCAAGACTGTTCCGTTAGACCACTCCGGCACTCCTCCAATATTCTATTTTTCTAACCGCACGTTTTCTTTTATCCAACTTCGCCTAAAACAATTTATTAAAATCAAAAATTCCAGCTTTTTGATTTTAAGCGAACATTTTTATCTGATATTACTGTGCAATTTCAGATTCATGTTTTGGCGCAAAGAAAGCTATGTATAGCATTTCTGGTATACCAAAAATATTGATTACCAAAAGGGCCACAAACCAGTATGGTTTGTTTGCTCGCGCTGATTTCCAGAGAGCAATACCTTTTAAAATTAACATCGATATCACAACGGCTATCGTGATATATGGATGCTGATTCATAACACTTTCTATGTTTGCGAACGTTTCAATGTTCATAAGTGACATAATACCAAAAAAGACGCGCATTGCAATAAGGGGACTATTTGGTACACTGCCTATATGAAATATCTCGGTATTGATTATGGACAAAAGAGGGTGGGGCTTGCAATATCAGACGATAATGGAGAGATGGCTTTTCCTCTCAGTGTTTTTCAGAATACAGCTACTCTTGTTGAAGATGTGCTGAGAACGTGTTTAGAATATAAGATAGAAAAAATAGTAATGGGTGAATCACTGGGATTGTCTGGAGAGAAAAATGATATTTATGAGGCCAGCATGTCTTTTAAGGAAAAATTGTCAGAAAAGACTGGTTTAGATGTAGTATTGTTTCCAGAGTTTTTTACTTCCGCTGAGGCCGAAAGGGTACAAGGTAAAAATAATATGCTAGACGCTTCGTCCGCGGCAATAATTTTGAAACATTATTTAGATACAGAAAAAAATAAAAAATAATATGATTTCATACGATGAATTTAAAAAGATTGAAGTAAGGATAGGAGAGATACTCACTGCTGAGCGTGTGCCTGAGACGGACAAGCTCGTGCGACTTACTGTAAATCTTGGAGAAGAAAAGCCTAGGCAGATTGTTTCTGGTATCGCTTTGTATTTTCCGGATGTCGCTACTCTAGTTGGGCGCAAGTGTCCTTTTGTTACAAATCTTGAACCAAGGGTGATAAAGGGTTTAGAAAGTCAGGGCATGATCATGGCTATTTCAAATGCAGAGGGTGCTTTTTCTCTACTTGAGCCATCTGGAAATGCAAAAGCCGGTGATATAGTTGTCTAAGACTTTTTGTTTAGTCTGTCTCGTTGTATAATATTCTAGTATGAGTACTGTTCATCATGGAACTTTTGTAAAAAAAATTTTGGAATTTTTCCCAGTTCCAAAATATTTGCGCATGCAGGCTATCGGTGTATCTATTAGTGATGACGCTGTGCGCTATGTAGAGTTGGATGATGAGGGTAAGGGGGTGTATCTAAAAAGTTTTGGCAAAGAATCAATTCCTATTGATACTATAGAAGGTGGCAATATCTCTAAACCAGAAGCTCTACTCGATGCTTTGATGAAAATTCAAAAAAGGACTGGCGCCAGATACGCCATTATTTCTTTGCCAGAAGAAAAAGCTTATCTTTTCAAAACAGAAATACCAGTTTCGTCCGAAGACGATGTGAGACAGAATATAGAATTTAAGATTGAAGAAAATGTGCCGATATCTGCAGATGATGCAGTTTTTGATTTCAGCTTTATACCTACAAGCAAGCCTTCTAGTGACGGTGTGGTGCCGGTAGCAGTATCATTGGTTCCAAAAGATGTTGTTGAGTCGTATGTGGCGATTTTTGAATCTGCTGGTATGAGGCCGGTGGCTTTTCATGTTGAATCGCACGCTGTAGCTATGTCTGTGGTGCCAAAAGACGATATGCGTACATATCTTGTGGTGACTATAGATAAAACAAAATCGTGTTTGTCTGTTGTTAGCGATGGGGTGGTGAGGTATGCCTCGACTGTATCTATTGGTAGCATCGATCTTGTCTCAAAGGGGTTGGGAGGGTTCAAAACTTCAAAAGATGAGTCTAGGTCTTTTTTGGCGAATGATTTTAAATCAGAAATTAAAAAAGTTTATACATACTGGTCTAGTCAGGGAGATAATTCTGCTCCATTAAAACATGCAAAAGCTAGAAATATAGAAAAAGTTTTAGTTTGTGGTGATGGTGTTTTTGAGGCTGGTGTATTGGAGCAGATCGCTTCGGGTGTTCCCACTTCGGTGGAGGTTGCAAATGTTTGGACCAACGCTTTTTCTTTTGGAGACTATATACCAGAAATTGTTGCCAAAGACTCTATCGAATATGCCGGTGCCGTGGGGCTTGCTTTGGATAATCTTGTATAAAACTATGTTCAATTTATTACCAGAAAAACATAAAGTAAAAGCATGGCGAGACTACGAAGTCCGTCGATTGATTGTCGGTTTTTTGTTATTGTTTGCCGTACTTCTCATTGCTCTAATATCACTCTTGCCGGCGTATTTCTTTTCTGAACAGAAAAATATTGAAACAAAAAATATTGCAGCTACTTTTTCTAATTCAGAAGCTATAAAAAAGAGTGGGGAGATATCTACGCTTGTATCTGTCGCCAATAAAAAAGTTTCTTTTCTAAAAAACAACAAAGAGTCTAATATTAAGCAACTTATCGAGTACGTGGTGAGTGCTAGGGTTACTGGAGTTAAAATAATTAGTTTTTCTTTTGTAACAAAAACTGAAGGCCCAAAAGAACTTTTGATATCTGGCAGCGCCACAAATCGTGACACTCTGCTTCTTTTCAAGAAGAATTTAGAATCAATGCCTGGTTTTGAGGGAGTAGATTTGCCTGTGTCAAATTTGGCAAAGGAAAAGGATTTAACGTTTTCATTGAAAATATTTATAAAAAAATAAAATGTTTTGGTCATCAAAAAAATTTCTAATACTAATTATCTTGTTAAATATCGGTTTAATGGTTTTTGGTACGATGATGTTTATAAACATAAAAAATGTTAATGAAAATGTCTCTGTTGTGAAATATGAAATTGATTTAAACCAAAAGAGAGAGGATTCTCTCGAGTCAACATTGAAAATGTTAGCTGATTCAGCGGAGTCTTTGGATAAAATTAATTCTTATTTTGTAAAAAAAGACGGTGAGGCTGGCTTTATCGGTTATGTTGAAAATGTTGGACGTCAAGCGGGGATAGCTCTTTCTGTTGATAATGTGTCTATTGAAAATTCAAAAGATGTCAGTGATTTTAAAGATGATATGAAAATGCGTGTAGCTGTGGCTGGAGAGTGGGGCAGGATCATAAGGTTTTTGGGCATGATAGAAAATATGCCTTTTGCTATAATTGTAAATGCTACAAATATTTCTTCTCTTGGCGGAGCTCTTAACACAGGAGGCTTGCGTGCCTCTCGTACTGATTGGTCAGGATATGTGGACATAACTGTTCCTAAATTAAAATAAAAATATGAGTTTAAATTTTAAAAATTATTTTCATGGAATTTCTGGCATAGTTGAGAGGTTGAAACATTCCGGTTTTTCTCCTTCGCGAGATTGGTTTTATGTGTTGGTGTTTATGTTTGTGTTAGGTTTTGGTTGGGTTTGTGTTAATGCATTTATGTTTCTTAAGGTTTATCGAGGGGAGATATTTAATATTGCAAAAGAGGGTGATGCCGGTATTCAGGTTATAAAAAGAGTTGATTTGCAAAATGTCGTCGATGATATGGTTGTGAGAAATAAAAGATTTGAATCAATGAAAGTTGAGTCAGTAAAATTCTCAGACCCGGCTAGATAATTTGATTTTTGCCAAAAAACTGTTATTATTCTTTTTTGTTGGTTGTTCATATCCGCCCGTAGCTCAATGGATAGAGCAGTGCTCTTCTAAGGCATTGATGTAGGTTCGATTCCTACCGGGCGGACAAGTAAAAACGGGTTAATGCCCGTTTTTCTTTACGCCCGAGAAAGCGTGGGGCGCTTTCGTGCAGGAATCGAAGCCCGATTGAGCTGAGTGTGGAGTGTACTCACGAACACACGAGCCAATCGGGGTACTGACCCTGTAAAAGGTTCTTTTGACTCTTAAAATAAAGGCTGTTCAAAGGGTAAAATTATAGGTCTATGCTAATTTACTAAGCTTAACTTGACTATGTTATTTATTTATGATACAATATGAGCTTGTAGGAGTTTTATCAGCTACGGCCTGAGCCATTGTTTTTTTGTAGGACTTTTTTCCTACGAGGAAAAAAGGACATTGTGAAGTTGGTTAAATATCGCACGCTCAAGGAGAAACTTTGGTTCCCCATGCTCTCGAGATGTGTATCTCGACTGATGAGTCCGAAAGGACGAAAGCAGAAAGTTCATTCACAAACAAACGCTTACTACAAGGAGCGACACATGGAAATGTCCTATTACGTTGATCCGCACGGCGACTTCGGTGACAGCGTCAGCATCAGTCACGGCGAGCCACAGCCCAAGGGCGACCCCAAGAACTATAGCTTCAGCATGAGCATGAAGGGGTTGCGTGAGCTGCTGGATCGGCTGGAGATGCACCCGAACACCGGCCCGATTGACTGCGATTACAGCGTTTCGGTCTTGCTCGACGAGGAAAAGGTGCAGATGTCCTACACCACCAGAACCGTCGGTGACGGGCTCGAGCCAGTTGAGGTCACCCTTGTCGAGTTTATGCAGATCCCGAAAGAGGTTTGGAAGAAGATGCGTGGGCCGTCGGCACTTAAGGAATACAAGGACAAGCACTTCGCCACGGGTAAAATGATGCCGACGGAGGAGTTCATCGCCAAATATCCAAAGCTGTCCCATTTTGTTCCGCACGAGGTGCGTGACGGCAAGGAGTTGCCAATCATGGCCGTCGAGGTGTTCAGCATCACCGTCACGGACGGCGATAAGATGGACGACTTCGCCAACCGTATCAACAAGGATCGCAATCGGCACCAGGTCATCGACTGTAGGCTGTTCGACGTCGATTTCATCGAACTCGGTGAGGCAAACTGCGATTTTTGGGCCTGTCACGACGAGAACGTGGATAAGAAGTACGGCAAGGGCTCTAGCACCAGCTGGGACACTGTTCTCAAGGACGTGAAGTACCTTTTGATGTCCGACTTTGGCAGTGGCAACAAGCTCGTCTTCTATGAGGTCGAGCACAAGAAGCTGTAGTGTCCCCGCAACGGCGTTAACACCCCTTACACGAAAACTCCTCGCAGAGTTGTTTGTGTGAGGGGTTTTTATTTTATTTTATGTCCACCAAATTGTCCTCTTAATGCAGAGAGAATTTTACCTGCAAAGGAAGGTTTTTCTTCAGATTTAATTCTGAAATCCAATGCACTTTTTATTGCTGGCACCTCGGTCCCCATTTTCTTGGCGGTTTCTATTGTCCATGCACCCTCGCCTGTGTGGGCTACTTTTGCGCTGACGTCTTTGAGATCTGAGCCCCATTCTTTGAAAGCCTTTAGAAGCCAATTTGTAAGGCGAGACTCTATTACACTTCCTGTGTTGTATATTCTTGCAACTTCGGTTAGATCAAACTCATATTCTGATCTTTTTAATACATCAAATCCTTCGGCTATAGATTGCATCATGCCGTATTCAATACCGTTGTGTACCATTTTTGCAAAGTGTCCCGCACCCGCTCCATTAAAAAAAGCTACAGCTCCATCTTTTGCAATATCTCTAAATAGGGGTGAAAGTCTATGATATACACTTTCTTCACCACCAACCATCAAGCAAGCACCATGTCTGGCGCCGGCGGGCCCACCAGATACTCCGCAGTCTGTGTAGATGACGTCGTATTTTTTACATAATTCATTTCGTGTTTGTGATGTTGTATATAGAGAATTGCTACCATCGATAACAGTGTCTCCGGGCAATAGGAGAGGTAATAGCTCATTTAGTGTTGTGTCAGTCGCTTCTCCTGCGGGCAACATGAGCCAAATATTTCTTGGTCTAGGTATTCTCTCTACCAATTCAGTAAGAGAGTACGTGCCGATGAGTCCATCCTTTTCTATTTCTTTTGTGACATCTTTTGTGCGATTGTACCCATAGACATTCCAGTTTTTCTCTAAAAGTTGTTTTGCTATGCCAGAACCCATTTTGCCAAGACCGATTATTCCAATATTTTTTTTGACAGCACCGCTCTTCATTTGTTCATTTGCCACTTCTGCTATATCAAAAGTGTCTGGAGCATATGTTTGCATTGGCACTTCGCCATTTGTCCATGCTCTAGTGATTGGATCCACGGCTTTCCACAAAGAGATTACTTCTTTTTTACTTACAAACCATGTTTGATCACCCGCAATGGCGTACAAGAGAAGTTTGGCGTATTCTTCTACGTACTGGTCGTCGTCTTTTTTCTTGTATAGAAGGAAATCAAATGATCTTTTTTCTACAACTTGTTTTAGTCCGGGTTTTTTGGCCCAATAATCTATGGTGATACTTTCTTTTGGAGCAATGTTGAAAATAACTTTTGTTGATTCGCCGTGATCATCCGGACAAGATAGGCAAGGGTGGGGATGTTTGAAATATATTACAGCTTCTTTTTCTACTTTACCCATTCTTTTTCCGGCTTCGATTGTGATTGGTACTCCAATCCATCTTGGGTGATCTATTTTAAACTCTGCTCGAAAATATGTTTCTGTTTGGCTGTTTTCTTTTATGTTTTTAATATTTTCGTAACCGCGATATTGTGCTCGAAAAGTTTTTTTCGATACTTCAGACTCATCAGGAGATTTTATGTTAGACAAAATTTCTTCTCTGGCATTTCGAATAGATTGTGCACTAAAATCTTCGGGCCTATCCATAGCTATTAGAGCCAATACTTCTAGAAGATGATTTTGGCCGACGTCTCGAAGTGCCCCCACATTGTCATAAAAAGCGCCCCTTTCTTCTACTCCGAGTGTTTCAAAAAGCCTCAATTCTATTTTTTCTATGTGTGCATTGTTCCAACGATGTTCAAGAAGGTTATTTGAAAATCTAAAATTTAGAATTCCTTCAACCATTTCTTTGCCAAAATAGTGATCAATTCTGTATATCTGTTCTTCTTTAAAAATATTAAGAGATTTTTCTAATTCTTTTGCACTTTTTTCGTCACTACCAAATGGTTTCTCTACGATTATTCTTGACCAGCCCAGCTCTCCACCACATGGCTCATGTAGTTTTGTTTTCTTGAGATTTTCTATTATGTGGGGGATAGATTCTGGTGGGGTTGCTAGATAATATAGTTTGTTGGTACATATGCCCCAATCTTTTTCTATATTATCGATATGTTTTTTGAGATTTATAAAACTTTGTTCGTCATCGAAATTACCTTTTTCAAATTGTACTGAGTTCAAAAAAATAGATGATTCTTCTTTTGTAATATTGTGTGTATTTAAAATATTTGCGGTGTGCTCACGAAAAGTTTCTTCTGTAAGTTCTCGGCGTGAAAAGCCGATTATCACGAATTGTTTTGGCAGAAGTTTGTTTTTGTAAAGGCGAAATAGGGCAGGGGCTATTTTTTTTGCCATGAGGTCGCCTGTGGCGCCAAATACTACTAATATTGTTGGTACATTATATTGCTCTTTTGTTAGCATAATATTTAAGTGTAGCATAAGAGCTATTTTCGGTCTCTTGCTATGAAAATATACAAAATCGCCTGCTACGGGAGTAACAGGTGATTGAATGAACATGGCCGATTTAGATGCGTTGTTGGACAGGTGCTACTTCTTCTGCTTCATCAGCGTTGAAAATGAAGCTGGCGCCGGCCCATTCTGGGAATCCGGCCTGGTGCCACCACTTGGCAGCTTCCGGTTCGCGTTTCTCAAGCGCATCCAGTGCGTCTTTTTGAAACACGACATAATGTGCTTGTATCTTAACGGGCTTGTCTGAGAGTGCACCGCTCACCGTTCCTCCTACTTGGCTGTAGTACAGCGTAGGAATTTCAGTACCGACCCACCTCTCTCTGATTTTGAGTGGCGCTTCTCCTTCTGGGGTTTTCACAATACGTATGATTCCCTTGATTACGTTGCTTTCAGACACGGCTTCCTCACTTTCATTGATTGAGGGTGTTTAGATCCAAAATTAATATTACTCAAAATTATAATAATGTAAACAAAAACCACCACAAATTTTAGTTTGTAGTGATTTTTGTTTCTGTGAGCTATTATTCTACACCCACAGGTCTATCTTTATTGATAAGTATCCTTTGGTGCTGTTTTGTTACGATCTTGGTAAGAAAATAAGGAGAATTGGTAAATAAAAGAGCCCAAAGCGGTTGCTAAGGGCTTTTTGTTCCTTCACTCACTCCTGATCCTCGGGGAGGTTTTGTAATACTTCCCTAGCGGCATTTGGCCTTCCAGGAGGATGATGGAACACGATCTGACAGTCAGGGTTGGAACAGTGGAAAGATGTAACCTGCGTACGGTAGTAGTTACTGGATGCAGGACCGATGGGGATGTTCATAGGTGATTCAGTGGCTACTGAGTCCACCTCAGCCACGATTTTCGCCTTCTTGCAGACCGGACACCGGACTTCGGTCTCAACTTGGGACATGACGGTCTCCTTTCTTTTTGTGAGATCGGATGATGGTCCTCAGCCTCATCAACTCTTAGTCTTGCTTGGCACAATTCATCCCCCTAATGTCTTTATCAAGTTTTATTGTTCTCCTTTGTTCTGCCACTAATACTACTTAAAAAGCAATAAAAGACAACATTGTTTTACTTTTTATAAAAAAGCATATAATTTCACTATAAAAAAAACCGTCTAGTTCTATTCTGGTGGGCGCTAAGGGACTCGAACCCCTGACCTTCCCGGTGTAAACGGGTTGCTCTACCAACTGAGCTAAGCGCCCCCTGTCCAACTTTGCAATAATATAGTAGACTCGAGAAATAATCAATATGTCTACAAAGATTGATGATATCAAAATTTTATATGAAGACAAGGACATTGTGGCTATAAACAAGCCAGCTGGTCTTATTGTACATCCTGATGGCAAGAAAAAAGAAGAAAGTGTAATTGACTGGGTTTTGGCAAAATATCCAGAAACCAAAGATGTTGGTGAGCCAATAGAGATGACGTCTGGTGAGACAATCCAGCGACCAGGCATTGTGCATAGGATAGATAGAGACACTTCTGGTGTATTGCTTATTGCAAAAACCACAGAAGGTTTTGATTCTCTAAAGGAGCAATTTCATGATAGGAAAATAAATAAAAATTATCTAGCTTTTGTTTATGGCAATGTTAAACAAGATAGGGGAATGATCGATAGGCCTATTGCTCGTAGCTCGACTGACTTTCGATTGTGGTCTGCGCAAAGAGGTTCACGCGGAGAAAAGAGAGACGCTTTGACTTATTATTCTGTGATTAAGCGCGGAGATGGTTTTACATATTTGAGAGTAATGCCAAAAACTGGCAGGACTCATCAAATCAGAGTGCATCTAAAAGCGATTCATCACCCGATTGTTTCTGATAGTTTGTATGCACCGAACAAAGAAAAGTTGCTTGGTTTTAGTAGGGTGGCTTTGCATGCTTCTAATATTGAATTTGTAAATACAACAGGAGAGAAGATTTCGGTAGAGGCACCATTGCCAGAAGATTTTGTGAGGGCTTTGTCTGTAATATCATAGATATTGCCAAAAGACGGCTTGTATGCTAGATTAGTCATCACTATGGAAATCAAAGACACAAACATTTCTCCGGTAAACATGGAAGAAAGAAAAAAATTAGATATTCGTTCTGGCGACACTGTAAGAGTGTGGCAAAAAATTGTTGAAGGTGGTAAAACACGTTTGCAGGCTTTTGAGGGCTTGGTATTGGCTAGAAAGCATGGTTCTGAAGCGGGTTCTACTTTTACTGTAAGAAAGGTGACGAGCGGTGTTGGTGTTGAAAAGATTTTCCCTCTATATTCTCCTCTTATTGATTCTGTTGAATTTATAAAACGATCAAAAGTTAGAAGAGCAAAGCTTTATCACATCAGAAAGAAAGCGGCAAAGGAAATCAGCCGACAGATGAGACGAGAATTGACCAAAAAAGATGAAGTAGAGGAGGCTCCAGCTCCAAAGGAAGAGGAAAAGAAAGAAGAAACAAAATAAAATTAAAAAACACCCGCGAGGGTGTTTTTTGTTTGAAAAAAAGCTTATTTTTGTTATAGTGTGCGTGTGTTAATGCGCGAGTGGCGAAATGGCAGACGCACTACCTTGAGGTGGTAGCGCCCATCGGGCGTGGAGGTTCAAATCCTCTCTCGCGCACATGGTTATGATTTGTAATGTGGTTTGAGGATTTGAAAGACGGAACGAAGTTGTCGTATTGCGAAGCAAAGACAACGAGTGAGTCGGGGTCGCGCAAAAATTGCACAGCAATTTTATGTGTGACCAAATCCTCTCTCGCGCACACGGTTGTAATTTGCAATGTGGTTTGAGGATTTGAAAGACGGAGTTGTGTTTACGCTTTAGTATAAAATGAGTTCTTTAGTTTTTTATTTATCTTGTGTAAGTTTCTGTTTGGGAATATTTTGTGCCTCTTTTTTTAATATTGGTTTTAGTTCAGTGCTGTTTTTGTTGTTACTTTTTTGGGCCATTTTTATGGTGGGTATTTTTTTGGCTACAGAAAAAGAGAAAAATATTATCGGGTTAATAATGTTCAGTTTTTTATTTTTTAGTTTGGGGGTGGTGCGTTTTTTGTTGGTGGCACCTTTGCCGATTTTGCCAAATAATTTTCTAGATACAAAAGTTGAAGTAAAGGGCAGGGTAGTAGGCGAGCCTGTTTCGGAAACTACTTATCAAAAATTTATAATAAAAACAGATAAGATTTCACTTGGACGAAGTGTGGTGAAAGAACATTTAAATATTTTAATAAAAGCTGAAAGATATCCCAGAATATTTTTTGGAGATTTTATTGTTGTTCGTGGAAAAATAAATAAAATAGAAAATTTTGCTAGCGATACAGGACGTGAATTCGATTATATAAATTATCTTGGCAAAGAAGGTGTGTCTTATGAAATGTCATTTGCTGTGGTTAGTGAGGCTACTTTTTCTGGTTTTAGTTTTCGACGCGGGCTCTTTTCTGTAAAAGATTTTTTTGTTAATAAAATATATTCTATTTTGCCAGATCCGCATGCTTCTTTTGGTGCGGGGATTTTGCTCGGTGCAAAAAAGGGTATGCCAAAAGATTTACAAGATATTTTTATGAAAGCAGGAATTATACATATTGTAGTTTTGTCTGGGTATAATGTGGCAGTGGTTTTGGGTATTTGTATGCTGGTTCTGTCTATTTTTGGTTTGCGTATCAGACTCCTTTTTGGTGCATTGGGAATTGTTGTTTTTGCGGTGCTTGTGGGTGGGGGAGCAACCGTGGTTAGAGCTTCTGTTATGGCTTTTTTGGTAATTGTCGCAAAGGCTACTGGTAGGGTTTATGATGTTTCTAGGGCGCTCTTTGTGGCTGGTTTTGTAATGCTTTTACTCAATCCAAAGTTGCTTGCTTTCGATCCATCTTTTCAGCTGTCTTTTTTGGCTGCTTTTGGAATTATTCATTTTTATCCAGCGGTAAGTAAGTATTTTGTGTGGCTACCAGAGAAGTATTACATTAGAGAATTTATTGGCAATACAGTGGCCGTGCAAGTTTTTTTATTGCCTCTGTTACTTTATATGACAAGTCAGTTATCTATAGTTTCTTTTCCTATAAATATTTTAACCTTACCTGTGGTGCCATTTGCTATGGGGACAGTGTTTGTGGCCGGTGCGAGCGCTGTGGTGTCGGTAGTTTTGGCGATGCCTTCGACGTGGTTATCTTATTCTCTTTTGCAATATATTATTTTGGTTGCTCGCGCCGGAGTCTCTCTGCCATTTTCTGTAGTAAAAATTCCACCAATACCAATCTGGGTTATGGTAATTATATATAGCTTTTTCGGCTATTTGATTTATTCTCACAATAAAATAAATTAAACCCTGTAAATTATTTTCGGATTTGATGTCTCTTATTCTAAAAAGTTTTTCTCTATTTCTTTCCAGTTTAGGTTTTCAAAAAAAGCCTCGATGTATTTTTTCTTGTCAGCAGGAATGTAATCTATCAGATATGAATGCTCCCACATATCTAGAGGGAGTATGATTTTGCATCCAGCTAGCTGTCCCAAGTGCTGTTCATCAAACCAAGCGTTGAGTAGGCGTTTTTCTTTGGTATCGTAGTACAGAGTTGCCCAACCAATACCTCTTGTCATTGCTATGGCTTTGAATCTGGTGAGCCAAGCATCGAAACTACCAAAATCTTTCTCGATTTGTTTAAAAAGTGGACCGTCGTTTGCTATTTTGTTTGTGCCAGAAAGTAGGGCAGAAAAATAGTATTCATGATTTCTCATGCCACCAAATTCAAAACCAAATCTTCTTTGTATTTCGCCAAGTAGATATGCATTTTTTTCAGAATCTTTGCTGAGTTCCTCGATTTTTTCAAGTATAAGATTGCTGTGTTTTACATATCCAGAATATAGTTTCAAATGTTCTTCTATTTGTTTTTTTGAGATTCCTTTTAGCTCAGGCACTTCAAATTTTTTTTCTTGAAATGGTGTCATGTTTTTAAAAATTAATTATATTGTGAATATATTGTATCATAGTAGAGGTATTGCCTTTGTATGAAAAAAATTGTTTATTTTTTAATTTATAACCAGTTTTTGCTCCTGATTATCCTGTTGGTGATATTTTGTTTTTTCATTTTTAATTTTTTATTTGTATCGTCTAATACAAATCTAAAAGTTTATTTTCTTGATGTGGGGCAGGGGGACGCTATCTATGTTCGCTCAAATACTCACGACATGCTCATAGACACCGGTCCGGGTAAAAATGTTTTGTCAGAGCTTGGCAGGTTTATGCCTATTTATGATAGAAAAATTGATGTTGTTTTAATAACTCATTTGGACAAAGATCATGTCGGCGGTCTTTTGGACGTGCTTAGCTCGTATAGTGTAGATTACTTGATAATGCCTGCTACAGAATGTGACATTGCTCTGTGTGAAGAGTTAGAAGATTTTGATATAAAAAGAATAACCGCTCATGCTGGTCTTCGAATCAATCTTGGGCCGGATACTCTGGCTACTGTTGTTTTCCCAAATACAAAAACAGAAGAAAAAGATAGAAACACACTGTCGACAGTTTTGAGACTTGAGTTCGGCGAATCATCTTTTCTTTTTATGGGGGATTCACCTCAAAAGGTTGAAGAATATTTGCGTAATAAATTTGGAGATTTTTTGCATGCAGATGTGCTCAAACTTGGGCATCATGGCTCCAAAACTTCTAGTGGAGAAAAATTTTTGGATATAGTGTCGCCACTTTACGCTATCGTTTCTGCGGGAGAGGGGAATAGTTATGGCCACCCGAATAAAGAAGTTTTGGATATTGTATCTAGTGTCGGTTCAAGTATTTTATCTACTTTGGGTGGTGGGGCGGTTGTTTGCGAGGGTTTTGTGAATAAAAATCCAGTATGTAATTAAAAATCGACCCTGTTCGGGTCGATTTTCTTAGATTATTCCGGCTTTTTTTAGTGTTGAGTAGGCACCGTTTTTGTTGATTGTTCTGATTGCTGTTGTTGATAGTTTTAGAACAAATGTTTTTTTCAATTCAGGAACGTATATAGACTTTTTTTGGAGATTAACCTTGCGTCTTACTATGCCAGTTGGGTTAAATTGGGTAGCACGAGTACGGTTGCTGTATCCACCAGCTCTCAAAGACGTCTTTTTTGTGATTGCGCAGATTCTTGACATGTTTTTTACTTAATGACGGATATCCTATCATAATATTAATTTTTTGCAAATAGATATGCTCATTTTGTTGTTATACTTTTTGGTGTAATATATTGTTTATATGAATTTTGATTTTATTTTTATGTTGGCGGTGCTCCTCATGTCAGTCGTTATACATGAGGTATCGCATGGCTACATGGCTTTGTTTTTGGGTGACAAAACTGCTTTATATCAAAATAGACTTACTTTGAATCCTATTCGACACATAGATATTTGGGGTACTATTGTAATTCCTTTTTTCTCTATTTTACTTGGTGGAATTGTTTTTGGTTGGGCCAAGCCTGTGCCATATAACCCATATAATCTCAAGTGGCATAAGTGGGGAGAAGCGGTGGTTGCTCTTGCTGGACCGGCATCAAATATTTCTTTGGCAATTGTTGCCGGACTGCTCATTCGTTTTGTTGGTGGTAATATGTCTTTGGCAGTATTTCAGATAATTTCTATTATTGTGTTTGTAAATATCGTTTTGGCAATATTTAATCTTATTCCGGTGCCACCACTTGATGGTTCAAAATTACTTATCGCTCTGGTGCCTGTGAGATTTCATCATCTTGTACATCGTTTAGAGAGTTTTGGTCTGATAATTATAATTATTTTGCTTTTAACTTTTGGTTCTGTAATACCTTTTGTCGTTACTTTTCTTTTTAAACTTATTACGGGGGTAAGTTTTTAGTTTTTTCAGCTTTTCCACTTTATCCACAGGGCTATTGTAGTGCTGTGTGTTAATATTATATATGTAAGATCATTTCAATGCGTGTTTTTAAATATATTACATCGCTGATTGTTCCCCTCGCGTTTGTGTTTTTGTTGTACACTTTTGTTTTGCCAACTCTAGTATTTGCAGCTCCTCCAGCTACTCCATACACACCAGGAGAAACTCTAGACCCTAGC
>Ga0172380_10003972_pt1 | contig 19596 bp, 16 predicted proteins | sample Leawe162metaG_FD_119747 | JGI IMG/M metagenome (GOLD analysis project Ga0172380, IMG submission 119747) | Leachate microbial communities from a municipal landfill in Southern Ontario, Canada - Leachate well 162 metaG | ecosystem: Engineered > Solid waste > Landfill > Unclassified | place... | reverse complement strand
GTAGTAAATATACTATACGTATGTTATTGGTTTATATATAGTTTCACAAACCTGTTTCAATATTTTAACATAATTTTAAACACTTTATATGTTTTTTCAACTTTATATTCTAACATTTATGTAATTTATATACCTATAATAATTATAAGTATAATTTTATTCTATTTTGAATTAATATGAGTATGACTTATTAATGGCTATAACATTAAAAAAAGAAGAACTTTCCTTTGGATATAACTACATCATAGGACGGAACAAATATAATTTTAAAAATGCTTTGTCTCTTATATTGGATTCGGAACAATTAAAAATATTTTTGTTAGAATTAGATGAATTTTATTCTCAAATGCCTGAAACTGAAGATATTCCACTTTACTCTGATAAAGGGGTTGTGTTATTTCAAGACGTTAGAAATCCAGATGCGTCAAAAAGAACTGATATGAAGACAAAGGATCATGTTGGTGGTGATCAACAATTTATTAAAAGTTCATTAAAAAAGAAAGAGTGGTTATATGAACTAATTAATAATAGAATTAATGAACTTCGGACAGTCAAAGATTCGATTAATGAGAATAAAGAGCAAATAGTCACTGAACTACTTGTTTTAACAATTGAAGAGATATATGATTTTCTAAACTTACATTTTAAAATTGATCTGGAAAAGGAAGAGTTTACTTCTGACGAAAATCATTCTTTTGTAACTATAAGTGGTAGTTCTTGTAAGCTTTGGAAGACAGATTTAACAAAATATATGATAGGCTATATGTTCAAGTATTTCTTTGAAGAACATATACATTTTCATAGTAGATTGATATTCAGATATAATGGAAAGGGACTCCATACGGATTTATATTACAATGATACTATTAAATCTTTAAAAGATAAAGAAAGAGAAATAAAGAATGGAATTACAAGTGATGTGGATTTTAAAACATTTAAATCTAACCTTGATTACCAAATTAAAAAGATGAGTGGAAATAATTAAACTACTATAATATAACTCAAATACTACATCCTGCTTAATACTGCTTAATCCTGCTATTGATTCGACTATGTTTCCAGTATAAAGTAATTTTCATAATTGAAGAACTTACACCTAATAATAATTCAATTCAACGAATTTATATTTTATATAACTTATTACGAGGTGTTAAGATGGAATCGAATGAAAAACGATTACAAACTATTCCAGAGATTTGTCATAATCTCAATATTTCTTCAACTACATTGTGGAGATTAAGAAAAAAGGGAGAAATTCCTTTCATAAAAGCGGGTAACACCGTTTTATTCGATTATAATGAAGTGATTGCTTCATTAAAGAAAAGCAGTAGCTTAGGAGGTCAGTAATGAAAGGCATTCAGGTAAGCTACTTTAAAGCTCCAATCACAAATATCAATAGCTCTAGTAATATAGGGCTAATTGAAATAGCAAATCTAATAAAATCAGATATGGATTTAAGGTCTAAAATCATGCAAATCAGAATAGGAGGTATGGATAAGACTAAACTATTAGATAATGTAACATTCTCTGGTCTATTTAAAAAAAGAACTGATAATGAATTAATTGAATATTCAGGACTAATATGTTTAGATATAGATAAAATAGATAATCCAGAAGAATTAAAACAAAGGTTGATCAAATCAAAACTACCGATTGTGTTGATGTTTAATTCGCCATCTGGGCATGGTCTCAAAGTTGTTTTATTAAGTAGTGATGATGAAAGAAATCATTTGAAATACTTTGAGTATTACCAATCTTATTTTAGACAATATTATGGTATTGTAATAGATAAATCATGTAAGAATATATCTAGAACTTGCTTTATGTCTTATGATAAAGAAGTCTATTATAAAGATCCCAATGAAATGGAAGAAATTAAATTAGATGATGAAACTTCTAAATTTATACTTAGCAAAGCAAGTGATTATATACTATCTGCTAAAGATGGTGAAAAGCATCATAAATTGCTGAATATTTCAAGATTATTAGGTGGTTATTCCGCTGGTGGATTAATATCTGCTGATAAAGCTATCAATGCTTTAGAGACCTTTATTATAGAAAGAGGTAATATTGATAACCTTGAACTTGCTAAAAAGACTATCAGAGATGGATTTACAAATGGTATTAGAAATCCTCTTACAAAAGACGATTTATTCGATTTTGAAAAAAGAATCAAAATACAATTTACTAATGAATCTAATTATGAAAATACTAATTCATTTATAACAGAATATTCGGATTTTGTATTTGATAATCTACCGCCTAAAATCAATGAGATTATTGATAAATATTCCAAATTCTCAGGTAGATCTTATCTATTATTCATCTTGATTGGTCTCTTACCAAATTTATTCACCAAATTTCGATTCAGCTACAATGGGACTACGCTTGGATTGAATCTAGGAACAGTAGCTGTTGCTCTCTCAGCGTCTGGAAAAAGTGCAAGCGGATTTATAGTTGAACTGTTTTCATCTATAGAAAATCATTTGAATAAGAGTGAAAAAGTAAATGGGACTAAAAAAACACTATTTCTTCCACCAAATATTTCTGCAATTGAACTAGCTGAGAGACTTAATGCAAATTGTGGAACAGGTACACTTTATAGTACAGAAATATCAGAGTTTACTTCTACAAATGCTAAAGAGTTTGGTGATTATGATTACATTCTAAGAAAAGGTCTCTCTAATGAAAATATATCTATTATGAGAAAGACAGATAAGACAGACATTAATATTGACTTTCCATTAATCAATTTCTGTTTGACTGGTACTAATTCACAATTTCCAGAGATGTTCAAGGATATTAACAATGGCTTTTTCTCTAGGTCACTCTACTTCTTACTTGATAATTCTATTTTATGGAATAGAGGAAATGCAAGTAGGGTAAAACAAGACAATAAAGCATTGAAGCAGTTTTTCTTTGAGAAGTATGTTCATTATCAAAGCAACATACCTGAATTTATAATACCAATTGAAGTTGAGGAATATTTTGATGATGAAATGGAAAAAGAGAATGACAAGTATTGTTATGATGACTTGATGATTTCTATAGTTAGACGTTATGGAGTATATACATGGAAACTAGCTAGAATAATCAAATTAATGGAAAGTGATTATACCACCACAGACAAAATTGTTATTGACCTTACAACTATGAAACTTTGTTTAGAGATTACTACTAAATCTATAAAACTGAGTGAATATCTATCATTTAATTTAAAATCTAATGGTAAATCAGAGGAAGATAGAATAGTTAGTAAGCTAAAAATGTTAAATAGAACATTTACAAGGGCAGAATCACTAGTATTAACTGAGGGTTTGATAAGTGTTAGAAGCTTAGATAGACTACTTGCAAATAGAACTCACTTTACTAGTGAAGGACATGGCAAATATAAATCAAAATAATCTATGAAGTACGTGGCAAATTGGCAATATGGCAATTTGAAGAAACATTATCTGTTGAATTTGCCAAATTGCCAAATTGCCACGGCTTCTTAATAACTCATAAAACAGAGAAAAAATAATGAAAATAACAGAAATAATCGAAAACAACTTCTTTTTGATAAGAGATACGATATATGAGCTTGGTTTTTCTTTAGCAGAGGTATCATCTAATGTATATCCTGATAATCATCACAACTACCTTAGCGGTAAGTTTAGTAACCATAGAATTACTCCTAGAGATATAGTTGCTATTGTAGAATATCTTAAAAGTCGGGTTGGCGAGTCTGTATTTAATCAATCTTATACTAAGGAATTTGAGAGATATAACAAGTACTCAGATAAAGGGTAAAAAACATCGTAGTACCATTTAGCAGACTACTAGCACTAAAGCTAGTAGTCTGTCTATTTTAATGAAATAGATATCTTTTTTTCAGTGAATAGCCTTAATTAACTATGAAAACCCCTCAAAGACCGTTCAATTCTTAACTGTCTCCCATCTGGACGGCGTTTTAGTGTCTTCCCAAATCCGTTGGAAATAATAAACAATCCTCTCCTCAACTTTAAACCTCATGTTTTATCCTCAATTATCGTCAGATAAGGCGTTAAAATGGAAAGTTGAAAGAAATTAATGACAAATTGAGCTAGTAAAACGAATAAAAGTACAGGCAGGAAGGTAAAACGTAAAACGCGAACGAATATAATAACCTATAGCAACGCGGTAGGATGCTTGCATAACGATTAATTGGGATTTGTGGTGTCCGTTTTTGTCATACTAATAGTTACACTAATAATAATCTACCCATTTAAATACTGTTGATAAGTTTCTTTGTAACAATATGTATTTATAGCGGTTATTAAAGTATAAATTAACGATTGTTTTATAAAAGAATAGAGGTTTGGCATGTCGAATGACTTAGCAAAACAAATAAAAAAGGTTGTTGTTGATGTTTTAGTAATAGAAGCAAAGAAACAAGGTCTAAAAGTCACGAAAAAGGGTGATAATTTAGACTAATGGGGACGAATCTAAAATAGAGAATTTTAAGAAGAAATATCTTTAAAATCTTGACAGTAATTCACTATTTTTTAACTAAAATATAGAGGTTTGAAATGGCTAAAGCTAAATCAACAACGAAAAGCAGAAGTGCTAAAACTGGTCAGTATGTTACAAAAAAATATGCTGATAGTCACAAAAGCACAACTGTTAAAGAAAAGACTAAGAAAAAGTAATCTTTAACGAGCAAATCGTCTGATTACGTAGAAACAGGACGAGCCTTCCATACTTTTCGCAAAAATTGAATCACACAATAGATAAAAAAAGGTTTATCCATACACGGCTTAGAAGAATTATAACGAGATAATTACCAAACCGTGTGGAAATATTATGATGCCGTTAGGACTGAGGATTATTCAGACTTTGTGGATTAAAATTATGTCAGTTATTTTTTTCCTTTAGATTTCTCTTTATCATCTATGCTATGTTGAGAAGTTCCCCCTGTAGAAGCTGGTGCAATCATAACTGAATAAGAAGTGGGCGAAGACACAGTATCACCATCTTTCAATATATATACAGGTAAAATAGTTGTAATTGCAACTATATCACCAAGTTTAGCTCTAGTGCTAGAGGGATTAACGTTAGAATCAGTAGTAAGATCTATTTCGATTAGATTATCTGTCCAAACATCAATTGTTGGCTGAAAGAATTCAGTAGCAACTGTTTTATCACCCAAGTAGACTATTCCCATAGTATCACCAAAACCAGCTCCTTCTATAGTTATTTTATCGCCTACTGTAACTGTCCCACCAATCTGAATTGCAGCTTGACTAGTCAAATCTGTCAAAAGGTCAATTGTAACAGTTTTGTCACTTATAAATGACGCTAGTTCATCTATAAAGTCTAAATAGACAGGGTCATTTTCCGCCGAACTTAACGATCCCGCAAATTTCTCTATAAATGCAGGAGTAACAAATATGTAGGTTTCTTTATTATAAGTCCAAGTACTACCAGCATAACCGACTTTCACACAAGAGCCTATATCAAAATTATTCGTAGAGTCTGTTGTATCAAAGCTAGTAACTACAGCTGAAATAACTGGTACTCCCAATAAATATTCGCAAACAAATATTATGTTGGATACGTAACCTGTAGTATTTACACTTGTATCATTTACGGTTATCTCATTCGCTTTCCCAGCCATACTAGCTACCATTGAAGCCGCAAAAGCAGTATCTGCAGAACCATTTGCTAGACCTAAAATAACTTCTACAAATTCAGTAGATAACGTTGCACCTACCGATGTAGATTTAAATGAAAAACGAGCAGCCTCTACTTGTGCAAAAAAACCTGACTCTTGAATTATCTGATTTAAATCACCATAATTATACATACTAGTTCCTACCTTAGCTAATGCTTTTGTTAGTGCTGCAAAAAATACAGTTACTTCCTCAAAAACTTCTCTCACTTCTGATGAAATTACCCCTTTGTCAACTTCTGTTGTGGAAATACAAATATTACCAGTTTGACTAAAGATATATGAATTAGGGACTTCACCCTGTTTTGCATCTTTACTTGGAGCATCAACCTGCATTGGAGTAGTTGAATTTGACATACCTTCCTCTCTTTAATATTGTTGAAAACGTGAATTTACAAATTAATTATAAATAAAAAAAATATAATCTCTTACGTTATACTAATATTTCTTCATATATACGTAGTCCCTAAGGTTACGAGGCTGTCAAGATTTTAAAATTGTTCAGACTTTGTGAATTAATATTGTATTTTTTATTTTATCAACTTTCAATTGTCTTTAGATTCATTGGATATTAAATATGTCCCTTGTTAATTGTATTAAAATATTTAATTAATCTATTTAACCACGTATTACTAAAAACTCAACCATAATAGATTCCTTCAAATTGGCATTGCTTCAGCACCCTAAGGATTTATCCTCGATGTTGAAGGTTTATACTGGTGAGGATATGCAAAACGCTCACAACGCATCTGCTGACGTAATTGCAACAGTTAAGATACTAGCAAAGCAGTTAGACAGAGAAAATGATAATATAGATGAAATTGCACCAAGAACAGCTCCAGCACCAAATAGAAGAGTTGGACTTACGGATCAAATCATATTTGTAGATGATAACCCAGTCTTCAATTTTGGTAAGCACAAAGGGAAGAAGCTGACTGATGAAAAAGACTACTGTAAGTGGATATTATCTGCTGATTTCGATGAAGAAATAAAAGAGTTTATTAGGTCTGTGATTTGATAGTATTTTATAGAAATTAATTTTCTTATATCTAGTTTATCTTCTGACATATTTACAACCATTAATTTAAAAAATATTTTAGTATGTGTTGTTGAACTTTACAATTAAAGTAATTCTTTTAGAATATACTCTTCAATGTTCTTTAATTTATGCCCATTTGAGAAATAAAACAATATTAATCTAACAGTGATTATCCTCAATTCCTCTAATTCATCATTTGTAATGACTGTTTCTTTTCCGTGTATCAGTAAAGATCTCTTGTTATATAAGTTTTTCAACAATTGATACATTTTAAATCTATCAATACCTTTTTTCTTATTTAATAGAGTCGCAATAAATAACGCTGACTTGAAACTTAATTCTTGAGAACCCTGCGGGAATAATAATGACTCTATACTTGAAAAATAAAGTAGGATACTTTTATTATTATCATCATCCCACATGGCCGAACCGCAATTTTGAATTGAAAACAATAGCTGTTTCTTGTTCTTATTTGTATTAGTAGATTTGTATAATTTTTTAGCTTTATTAAATACCTTTTGAAGCCCTATATCATATTTTAAATCATTAATATTGAATGATTTAATTCTATTTGAAGAAAAATGAGATATCTTTGTATTATTTCCAATTGATAATGTAATTATATTCCTGTTCAGACTACTATAACTTGGAATATATACTTTACCTGAATCGACAATTTCATTTGATAGTGATGAAAAGAAATTGAGATAGTTAAGAACATCATTAATTTGACTGGTTGCTTTCAATTTTGCAGTTTTAGAATTCAATGCTTTTACGTTAACTTTACAATAGATATTAATTGTATCCTTATTCTTGCTACTAGAATGTAGAAAATCATCGAAATGAAATGCTGTTTCGGAATCAAAAGTATTTCTTATATACCGTTCGGTAAGTCTAAAGAATTCTAAATTACCAAAAACTATTTTTCGATTTATTATTAATCCTTCTATTGGAATAAATATTTGGAAATCCTTTTGATTTAATAATTCACTTAGTAATAGCTTGTCATAAGGTTGTTTCTTTAAATAAAGTTTTAAAGATTGATTAATTACATCTCTAATCATCTGTTTATCAACAATATTACTGTTATTATTTAAGATATGGAAAACTTCATCTACAACAATAGTAATTTTCTTATGTAGAGCAATATCAACTTTTAATCTATTCGTCTTAGTAAATAAGAACAATGGATTCTCAATTGGATGTCTTTTGAGATGGGATTCAATATTTATAGATTCAATAAATGATGAGATTTTAGTAATTCTATTATCCATAGATAAGTCCTAATGAATTGTCTTTAATTAAATTTAGAAAATACTAAAAATCAAATTAATACTCATATAGTTATGTAACTAATAAACTAACAATAGCAGATGAATCAAGTTGGCAGAGGTGCTAAAATAAAAATGATTTCATAAAACATATAAATCATATAGCTAGACAGTTACGTAATCGAAATTATTATATATTTAGAAAGTCGCCAATTTTTTAAATTTTACGATACAATAAAATAATAAAATTTAATTTATTTCTATTTTGGAATAATTAGCTTATTCGAGTAATCCTTGTTTGTTAATTTGTAAAGTAATTTATTCATACCTTCCTTTCGAGGATTTCTTATACTTCCACCAAATTTATAACTCTCACTTAAATACTTATTCTTATTGAAGGCTTGAACTAGACTTTCAGCATGGAAATCTGAAATGAACTGCTTTTGTTTCATATCGAAAATGTCATATACTTCATTAATCTTGTTATAATCAACAGAGTTTTCTAACATAGCAATCAAATTAGATAGTATATTCTCGTTTTCAATTAAATATGATAGGATTTGTTTATAATCGGTTTCTATATTCTTGAAAGGAATTGATTGAAACCTATTTAAAAATCCTAAAGGATTTGAACCGAGATTTATTGAGAAAGTATCTATATTCCTTCCTATTGCAGCACCTACTTCTTGTTCTGTCCATTCACTTTCATAAAAATCTTCTGTAAGTATTGCGAGTAATCCGTCACAAGTTTGTAATGCTTTTTCTATTGAATCTTGCCAAGGCTTGGTAACAGTTACACTATTATGTGCCACGAAACATTCGATATTAAATGTTTTAAGTTTATCACTAAAAATTTTACATTCTTTTTGTATGGAATGTTTATGACTTATGAATAGCTTGTACTTACTTTCATAGTTATGCCCCCATAATTCTACCAGTTCCGAACTATTTTTTTTGACTTTTTCTTTTTCAACTTCTTGTGGCTTAACTTCAATTAATTCTAACTCTTTAGCAATTTTTAAAACAGTATTGCTATCTGCACTAGGTAAAACCTCTTTAATATATGACCATTTGCTAACAAATTCATTATTGTGCTTAGTCTTTATTTGATATGTATTAAGATAATTATCAATTTCATCAAAAGTAAATTTTTCTTGTAATTTACGACCAATATCACTTATCAATTCTAATTTTTTGATGCCATTAATTCCCATCATATCCCTCTCTTATAATAATCACCTCTTGCCTTACCATATTTCATCTTCGTCCAAATTATAAAACTTATCTTTAAGTAGTTTTGCAAATTTTGGATCTGATTGTTCAATCTCTTCTATCATTTCATTTACCCCATTCATAAACTTTCGGACTTTCTCTATATCCTCGCATACTCCATCTACTTCTTCCTCTAATTCATCTTCTTTATATATAATCTTTAACTCGGGATTGTTAGTCAATAGTATTTCTTTAGCTTCTTCTCTATCTACCAATTCAAATTCTCTACCCACCATAAACCTCCCTTGTAATACTCGTCTCTGGGTCAACTATAAGCACCTCATCATAAGTCAAATCATACAGTTTGTAAACAAGTAGGTCTATTTCCCACTCTATCTCTGTGGTGTTGGCTTCTGGGTTAGCTCTTTTGATTTCTAGGATTTGGTCAACTAAAGTAATTATTGGTTTTTGGTCAACTTCATCTATTTTAGGGATTGGAAAATTGTTTATGTCATAAACTAGGATCTTAGGGAATGCACCCTTCTTTGCTTTGGGAGAAGAATTGAAATGATAGAATGATGCGAAACGTGAATTAAATATTGCTAGTAAAGTTCTAATATCAAAATCGCTCTCTTTATTAGCCATGATAATTAAAATTGCAGGATCATTATAATATTCATCTTTTGTTAATGCCGCAAATATTGATGGATTTGTAATTTCTCTTATTAATATTCTTTCACCTTTAAAAAACTTAGGATCACGGGGGTTTGCAATTCCATCACCATATTCAATAAATTCTTTCTCATTCCAGCATACATTATATTTTGTAACATCTCCACCATACAACCACTTTTTATGTGTTTCTTTAGTTTTTTGGAATGTATGGTAAACTCTGTTTTTAATAATTTCTTGTGACTGACCTCTATATTTATCATAAGCAATTAAACCTTGGCTTGTGTCTGGGAAAGTATTAGACAATTCAATTGTAGTTGATTTAATTTTAGAAATTAAATTTAAAACGTTGATTGACAGCTTAAAGAGTAGTCCCCAATTTGCATTATTAATCTTAATCAAGCTATAATCTAGTTCTTGCAAATCCTTTGATACTAATTCATCGAAAGTCGTGATACTATTAGTCTGTCTATAATAAAGTGAACTGATCTTCTCATTATTTTTAGAAGCTAAATAAACTATATTTCTTACAGTTGCATCAGAAAATATATTTAAATCGGTTAAATCTAACAACTCAAGAAACTTCCAATCATCTAACATTCTCAATCTATAATCTTGTGCACCTACATTAAATAATATTGTGTTTGGAATAATCATAGATGAATACGATTTATTACTTATTAATCTATGGCTCAAATTCAAAAACCAGTAATAAATTTCATAGTCAGGTACTTTTTTATAAGTTTTCTCTATAATATTCCTGACATCAGAACTTAGTTTCACCCCATACGGTGGATTCCCAATAACAACATCGAAACCAATGAAATCACCATTGTCTGCTAGTATTTCTGGGAACTCAAACCGCCACTCAAAAGCATTGTCGTATATGCGATTACTTTTGATTTCTTCCAATTCAGCTTCTAACTTTGTTATGTCAGCTTTATATGTCTTCATTTGCTTTTCGTAGGTCTTCTCTTCAGCTTTTGACATTTCAAACATTGTATCTTGTGTTTCAAGTTTCTCAAGCTCGCTACGTAGCTTTATGAGGTTTAAAAGTCGTTTATCGTTTGATGCAACCTCACTCTGGAAATTCCCTTTTATCTCAGCAATCAGATTTTCTAGATTTTCTTTTTGTTCCTTACTTTTAGCATTTTTATATCCATATACAGCATCTTTGTAATCTTGCACTTTGAGTTTACTTTTCTTCAATGCTTTAGAAATTGGAGTATCAATATCAAAGCGAGCTATCAGCGAGTTACCACACTTTATGTTTATATCAATATTTGGTAGTACTTCTAACTCACCGTTCTCCTTGTAGTAAGTATTTTTAAGTAGTTCTATCCACAATCGAAGCCTACATATCTTTACAGAATTAGGATTAATATCCACACCGAAAAGGCAATTCTCTATTAGTGTTTGTTTCTCATGGAATAGAGTTTCTTGTATGTTCTGCGAGTCTTTACTATTTGGATTATATGAAAATAACTCATCGAACCTATCTGTTATCATAAGTTCATCATTTTCAATCTCTAGGTCTATCGGTAGTGGTTTAAGCTCTTTATCTGCTAGTATTCCGAGTTCGTGCTTAATAGCAATCAATTCATTGAGTGCTGAAACAAGGAAATGACCAGAACCAACGGCAGGGTCACAGATACGAATAGAATTTACAATCTTATTGAATCTAGTAATATCATCTGCTTTGAAGTATCTACGAGTATATGCGGTTAAATCATCGAAAGAATCGAACGTCACATCATCAATCGAATCGTTGAATTTCTGTACCACAGCACGCCTGATAGTCTCATGGCACATATACATAGTAATATAGCCAGGAGTAAAGAAAGAGCCGTCTTTGTATCCGTTTAACTTCTCATAAATAAGTCCTAGAACTGCTGCATTAATAAGGGTTTTATTGTCTTCTTGAACTTGTGCTGTACCTTCCGATGAGAAATTATAGGCATCTAAAAATTCTAGTAGATATGATAGAGCTTCTTTTTCTCCTGATAAACGCTTTCCATTATTATCTTTTAGTACCGTACTAGAAGCCAGAGGCAGTTTCAAATTATTAGATAATGTATTTATACCAATAGCTTGACGCTCTAATTCAGTTATTTCAAATAGCGAACTGTTTAGATATGGAACTTGCTTGTATTTCTCAGCTATATCGTTTCTTCTGTCATTTGTTTTAACTGCTAACACTTTAAAAAACAACAGATATAAAGAGTCGTTGTCAGTTATATTCTTTATATCAACGAATTTATATTCATTAGAATTATTATAAGAAATCAGTTGAGATTCTAAGAGTTTTAGGAAGAGGATTCTATTAATCCAAGTGATGACTAATTCAAGCGAAATATTATAAATTTGCTCATCTCTAGTTTCACCAAAGCTCTTAATATTAGATACGTCTGACAATCGGACTTCGGTTTTTACTTGATCAATAGTGTTTTCTAATATTGAACCATAGTTTGGCTTTTTACATTGCTGTATTACTTTTTTACCGCCATCCTTTACCTCTTCCAAACCAATGATATGAAGAAGCTCATTATAAAAGTTTTTATCTAGTGTATTACTGTCATTAGAAAAATTCAGTTTGAGAAGATGCGTAGGTGAAAATAGCTTGTACAAATTTAGTATTTTTGAGCTATCATCGTTGGATTCTAGTAACTTTCGATAGTCTGTAAGGTTGACATAAGTAAATTCAATAGTATCTTTGATAGATTCTATGAATGGTTTACATATTGAATTATAGAAAAAGCCAGTATCACCACCTGATTTTTGACCAGCTTCAAATTCGATAAAGTCTTTTTTAAATCTTTTATTCTTAGCAAATAAATTTTCAATTATAACTGCATCAAATATAAATAGATCAGAATTATTAGTGATTAGAATTTGCTTTAGATTGGTATTATTATCCTTTCCATCTTTATCGAACCTTTCACGCATATAATACAAAATAGATTCTTGAAGTGCTTTTTTGTTTATGTCTGAAATAGTAATCATCTCAGACTTATTAGATGGACTTTTATGTTCAATTATAACATTAACATCATCATCATTTTTTGTACCAGCATTAATAACACAATCAATCTTATCTTTCGTATTTATATAGTGTTTACCCTTATAGAAAGTATCATTAAGGAACTGTATAAAATCATTCTTATGATTCTCTTCACTCTCTTTATTAACACTATCTAGTAGTAATAATAATTGCGATTTGAAAACTACTAAAGAGTCTTTATTTATTGATTGCCTACGATACGCTTTATTTAACGCTTTCTGTGGTGTTAGTATCATTTAATTTTTTTTTTAAGTTTCCTGTTAAACTAATATAAGGAATCTTGTAGATTGATTTAAAAAAAATAGCGAGTTAGAATAGTAAAGTAGTTATATATATTCATGAAATGGATGTGCTTGCTTCACCGTTCTTGACTTTGACTGATGATGACATACAGGAGATTATCGAGTATATAGAGAGTCAGTTGTTTTAGGACATAAAAAAAGCCAACGGTTGAGTTGGCTAAAAAATCTTATTTATTATATATTCTAATCTTTTTAATTAAAAAATACTTTAAGATGGAATCATCAACTTCTAAGGCTCTTAAAAGATTAGGTAGAGATTTAGATTTAACAAGTAATTTTTTCTTTAATGCAAAGATTACCGACTCATCGATATTATGTTCCTTTATACCAGAATTTTCAATAAATTCTCTTACAATTAGCTTAAAATTAGCACTTTGACGTAAGTAGTTAAAATTGTACACTTGCCTTAAATTAATTTCTGAAGTTAAATTCACACCGAAAATCAGGTTATCTCGGTTATTCAATAAGCCTTCAAATTCATCTTCATTTAACTCAATTACTTTATAACTTTCTAAGACATCATAAAGTAATTTACCATCATAAATAAAATAATTCCTTAATTCTGATTTTTTTCGGAAAAAGTAATTTTTACTATCTATGTTTTCAATTAAATATAATTTCATAATCGTTCCGACTTAATTAATTTATATTAATACCGCGTTAATATAATTAGAATTTTTACTAATATATTAAAATTATGTGAAGTGTCAAACATATTGTTTTATTTTATTTGAAAGGTTATTTACGTGGTATAAGATACAGTGAGATTATTTATAATAGAAATGGAAGAGTTAACTTTTGGGAAATAGATTCGTTATAGTGGTACTATCCTTTTGACAATCAAATTCATTTTAAGCCTTGAATTTGATAGAAAGTCCTGTTATCTAATAATGGGGCTTTTTTTATATAAAAATACTCACCCAAGTTCATATGTGTAGGAGAACTTATGAAACAGTTAATCTTCCTGGGTGAGATTTATAAATCAATAGTGCAATATAATTAATATATTTTTAAAAAAAAAGCCAACGATTGAGTTGGCTTAATTGATATCCAGGGTACTATCTTCAACTAATCTAATAATTAATTAAAAAAGGATACCAATTTTTTGTATTCAAAAGAACTCATCCAAGCAACATTCAATTAGAGGGTGTGCCAAAAAATTTGAAGTGTGTTATAAGCTTGGATGAGAATTACAAATTAATCGCTGAAATATAGTAAAACGCTAAAATTAAAAAAATATCTAATTTATTTATGTGCAAATTTTTATTTTATCTTGTTATTTGACTTATTGCATTTGTATTTAACCAATCTATTATATCAGATAAATCCAAAAAGATACTTTCTTTTTCGTTTGACTTATAATCTTGTAGTAAGCCAATAAGAATTACATCATTATCGACTACTTTCAATAGTGCAAATCCTTTATCAGAAGAATCTGGGTTGAATTCAAATATTGTGGAATTGCTGTTTTGTTCTTTAGTATCGAGACTTATGGAACAATAGTTAAAATTATTATTATTAAATCTACTATCAACTTTGTTCGTTCCATATACACATGACTTTTCATACCCTAAAATACTATAAGTAAAATTTTTCTCAATTAAAGTATTACTTAACTGAGGGTATCTACAATTTATATTCTCTTTAGTTAATACCATTGCTATATTAGGTAAATATTCATTGTTTTCATTATAATCTGGATGAGGAATTATCTTCTCTATCGCATATTTTTTCCCATCCATATTAATATGCAAATTTGATTTATCTATCCAACTTCGTCCAATTTCTTTTTGTGTAATAACCTCATTCCCATTAATAACTGTTGTATCGGGAATTAATATTCTTGTCTGTAAAATGCTAGCATTAGTAATTACAGTATTCTCATTAATAACATGACATGTACCTAGACTAACATTTTTTTCATTACTTATATTACCTACAAAACTAAAGTTGTATTTCTTTATTACTACGTCTAAATTTTTAACATCTATATTATCTTTATAATTGCCAGCAAATAAAGTGCAAATAGTGGCAAGAAAAATAATTAAATATTTCATTTTTAACCTTTTCAGTAACTAGTTAATAAACAATAGTACAATAATACTTAATTCAACACAATAAATTGAATATATTTTTAAAAATAAAAGATAATTATCTATTTTTGCTTAATTACTATAATACTTATTCTATTAATAAATATGGGGAATACCCAATGAAAAAATTCTTATTACTTTTTGCGATTGCAATTTTAGGTTTCAGTACAGCACTATCACTTGATCCAATCAAAGTAGCTATAGTGAATAATTCTAGTACTCCCGTAAGTGTAGAAATTCGATTAAATAATTATACTGGTGGAACTGCTAACTTGATTTACACACAAGCAACTACCAGTTATACTCCAAACGGTTCGGGTATAATAATTGCTAATATATCTGGAGCTGGATGGACAGCAATAACAGCTGCATCTGTAACTAGCTATCATATATTAGACGTATATGTGGGTGGTACACTAGCTGCTCAATACAGGCTAGATAATCTATTATTATCACAAAGTCAAGGTGGAGTTTTAGATATTGAAGGTAATTTAACCCCTCCTGAAAGTGGATCTGCTAGTGTTGGGTCTGATGGAAATAGGTGGAGCGATGTTTATGTAGAAGAAAGTACTATGCACATAGGTCCAGTAGATGGTGAATTCAATAATACAGAATTAGCACTTAGCTATAATACGGGTACTAATACAGCTCATATACAAGTGGACGCTACTGATGCTATTTTGGCAACATCAACTGGAGTTACAATACCAGGAACATTGACAGTTAATGGTGCTACAACTCTAGGTAATTTAGCTGGCGTTGGTACACGTAATATAAGTGTAAATGCTGCTGGTCAAGTTGTGGTAGCTGAAAGTTCTGTAATTACGGATGCAACAATTTCTGGTAATGGTACAACTGCAACACCTATAGGTTTAGCTGATAATGCTGTTACATCTGCTAAAATAAATGATGGAGCTATAGTAAATGCAGATGTAAACGCTTCTGCCGCAATAGCATATTCTAAATTAAGCTTAACAAATAGTATTCAGAATAGTGATATAACGGCTAATGCCATCACAACCTCAAAAGTTGCAAATGGGACAGTTACAACATCAAAAATGGCTGATTCAGCAATAACTGGGCAAAAATTATTGACTTATACTGTAACAAATAGACATCTTGCTGATGGTTCTGTTACAAATTCGAAACTTGATCCAACAGGTGCCTCTTCTGGAAACGTATTAACTTATAATGGATCAAATGTAGTTTGGGCTGCACCAAGCGGTTCAACTGTATCAACTAACGCTACTATAAATGGAGACGGTTCTGGTGGATCACCTCTTGGAATTAACTTAGCAAATTCTAATACTTGGACTGCTAATCAAACATTTGGCGGTACTTTTTTAATTACAGCAAATTCAAGAATTGCTATGACAAATAGTGATAACAATGCTAGAGACATAAGATTCCAAGAGCCAAGTGGAAGTGGTTCTCAGTATATAGGTTGGAGAGCCCCTGCAGTATCTCAAAATAGTAACTATGTATTCCCAACAGCAATTGGTACTTCAGGACAAGTTTTAGCTCTTAATACTGTCGGTGCGTTTGGTGACTCTGCTACTACTCATTGGATTACTCCATCCACTTCTCCTACTGGTGCTGCAGGTGGAAGTTTAGCAGGAACATATCCTAATCCTTCTATTGCAGCTGGAGCAATTTCTAATGCCGAAATAAATGGTTCGGCAGCTATTGCTTATAGCAAACTTTCACTAACAAATAGTATTCAGAATAGTGATATAACGGCTAATGCAATCACCACCTCAAAAGTTGCAAATGGGACAGTTACAACATCTAAGATGGCAGATTCAGCTGTTTCAGGACTTAAACTCTTAACTTATGCAGTTACAAATAGACATCTTGCTGATGGTTCTGTTACAACTTCTAAAATTGATCCTACGGGTGCTGCTTCTGGCAACGTATTAACTTATAATGGCTCAAATGTAGTCTGGACTGCTCCAACTGGAGGCGGTACAGTTTCTAGAAATAGTACTTTAGTGGGTGACGGTTCTGGTGGTTCTCCTTTAGGAATTAATTTAGCAAATTCTAACACATGGACTGCAAATCAAACATTTGGTAGTACTTTCTTAATAACTGCAAATGCTAGAATCGCAATGACAAATAGTGATAATAACGCAAGAGATATTCGTTTTCAAGAACCTAGCGGGACTGGTTCTCAGTACATTGGTTGGAGAGCACCTTCTGTAACAAATAATGGAAATTATGTTTTCCCGGCAGTTATGGGTACACCAGGTCAAGTATTAACTATTGCGTCTGGTAATAGTATTGACTCTGCTGTTACTAGTTGGACTACACCAAGCGGCGGCGGAGGTGGAGCAACTGCAACTACTGACACGCCTAATAATTTCACTTTAGCGGGAGGAGCATATCAAGATTCTGGTATAGAATTTACATTAGATGCAAATTCTGTTTATCAAATGTATGGATATCTTGAATTAACCGAAACTGCAACGGGTACAATTGATACAAAAATTACTTATAGTGGTTCACTAACTTCAGCATTTTTTGATGGAGATTTTGGTTATGATACTAGTAATTTAGAGGATTTAAACTCATCAATAACTCTCATTCCTTATCGATTTATTGGAACTATAGTTTCAAATGCGGGAGGAACATTAAAACTTCAAATACGAAATAATGCTGGCTCAACTGGAACAAATGTACTCACAGGTACAGGTTTAGTCACATTAATCAAAATGTAAAAAAAATAATTTATATAAAAATCGAACAACCCTACACCAATCACGGTGTGGGGTTTTTTTATGTATAACGGCTAACTCTAATATTATAGGAAAGTTATAAGTATTAATTCCATAATTGACTTAGTACATCTTTATTATCGAAGCTGGCAGGATTCACATATCTTTGAAAAGAAGAAAGTGTCTTATGACCTGTGAATTCCATAATTACATGAATTGGTATTCTCTTTTCCATTGCTCTTGTAGCAAATGTTCTTCTTCCTACGTGTGTAGTTAACAAATCCCATCTTGGCTTTTTAACAATAACACGTCTAGAGCCATAGAATTTAACAGAAGTTTCAATTTCATTCATACCTATCATTTTACCTATCTCCCTAAGATTATTATTAATATAATCCCTACTTAATCCGTCACTAAACAACTCTTTTAGTCTTCTAATCATACTAATTACATCGTCTGGAATTACTAATGTTTGCAGTGAGCTTGTTTTTGTTTGAAAGAATCTGATCTTATTAGAATTAATCTCAAATTCCTTTATTACTTCTATTAAGTCTATTGATCTTAAACCAATTCTACAATTTACAATCATAAATAACTTTGCAAACTCTAAAGCTGGTTTATCTGTTTCTAGTGCCAATATTCTATCATATTCATCTTTAGTTAGAACAATACTGAAAGAAGGTTCTGCTGATGGTGGTTTAAATTCTTTATAATCAATATTATTATGACATTTCATTTTCTGAGCCCATTTCATATAAGTTTTAAGATTTTTAATTATTGAGCCAACCGTATTATTACTACTTGATTCATAAAGAAAATCAATAAATTCATTATAGAATTGAGAAGTAATATCATCAAATTGAAATTTAGTCCTTTTTCTTTCTTCAAATAACTTTAACTTATTTCTACAGCTTTGGTAATTCACTAATGTCGAGGATCTTAGTTTACTACCATCAACTCTATATTCTTTTAGAAACCTCTCGAATGTTTGAATTACTCCATTGTTTTTATTCTCTTCAACAATCCCATTATTAAGAACCTCTATAAGTTTAATTTTTACCTTACTCTTATTGATTACTTTACCATATTTGGAAGACTCAGAATAAAAATTCTGCAATGCAGTTTCAATGCTTTGTAAATAAGCATTAAAGTTAACTGCATCTTTAAAAGTAGATTTTGCTTTATTCTTTTTGAAATCCCAATACTCAGTTTCTATTGATTGACCAATAGACTTCTGAATTCTATTTCCTTTCCATGTTATAGAAATTATAATAGGAGACACTTTTCTATTTTTGAATTGGATGTTGTAATTTACTCGTAACATATTTAACCTTTAGATAATGATTAAATAGTATTACGTACAGAATATAATTATGTTTAACACAAGGTTAAACAAATTTGTTAAATTCAGAGGAAGTTGATTAAATTAATTGAAACATAATGAAACATATAACTACTAGTGTAATATGAAGATATGTAGTTATTGAATTAATACAGAATGCGATGAAACAAGTTGAAATATCTAAAAAACACTTCGTTC
>Ga0172380_10003971_pt1 | contig 19601 bp, 22 predicted proteins | sample Leawe162metaG_FD_119747 | JGI IMG/M metagenome (GOLD analysis project Ga0172380, IMG submission 119747) | Leachate microbial communities from a municipal landfill in Southern Ontario, Canada - Leachate well 162 metaG | ecosystem: Engineered > Solid waste > Landfill > Unclassified | place... | reverse complement strand
GCTGCTGGACAGCATCGTCAAGCGCAAGGAGGTATATAAGCGTGGTCAGGTGCTGTTTCGGCCCGGCGAGCGATTCGATTTTCTGTACGCGATTCGCAGCGGTTCGGTGAAGACCTATGTCAGCACCGACGACGGCCGGGTGCAGATTACCGGCTTTCATATCGCCGGCGAACTGCTGGGTTTAAGCGCGCTGGCGTCGCGACAGTACAGTTCAGAGGCCAAGGCACTCGAAACCATATCCGTGTGCAAGGTCGAAGTAAGCCGTCTGGACGAAATTGCCCAGCAAATACCCTCGATCCATTACCAGATGCTGAGAATCATGAGCGGGCAGATTCGGCACGACGAGGAATTGATGCTGTTGCTCGGCAAACGCAGCGCCGAAGAGCGACTCGCCGAGTATCTGGTCGGCCTTTCCAGGCGCTTTGCCAGCCGTAACTACTCCGGCACGGAATTCCGCTTGAGCATGTCACGTCTCGATATCGGTAATTATCTCGGCATAGCCGAAGAGACCGTCTGTCGAATCCTCGGTCGATTCCAGGAGGACGGACTCATCACCGCCGATCGCCGGCAGGTTTGCCTGAAGGATCTCAAGCGGCTTGGCGCACTGGCCCACGTGGCGCTCGCCGCATAGGGCATTCGCTACAGGTCCGGCCTGAATCCTGGCCCGGTTGCTGTAGGCGTATTGCTTAAGCACTAAGGTTGACCTGCGTCACCTTCTTCGACGCCTCTCTGGACAGCGAGGTTGACCCTCGTCAGTAAACTGGGCTGAGTCTATTGATATGCTATAAAAAGATAACAGTATCTTGATATCTTTAGATTAGGAGCTAGCCATGGAAACCCTATTTACGTGGTCGGATGACCTCAGCGTCGGCATCCAGGAGATCGACGAGCAGCACAAGGAACTGGTCAATCTGCTCAACCGCCTCCACGATGCGGTGGTGTCGCATCATGGATCTACTGCGTGCAGCGAGATTCTGAATCAGCTGGCCGAATACACGCGGGTGCATTTCATTGTCGAAGAAAGCCTGATGCGTATTCTTCACTACCCGGAATTCGAGCAGCATAAGGCCGAGCACGAAGCACTGGTCGCGCAGGTCGTGGCTCTGCAACAGAAGCTGGCTGCGGGGCAGGCCACCATCACCTTCGAACTGCTGCATTTTCTCAAGGTCTGGCTGACCAAGCATATCGCCGGTAGCGATCGCCGTTATGCAGGCTTCTTCCTCGAAAAAGGCATGTCGCCCGACTGGTCGCATCAAGTGGAACAGACGATGCAGAAGAAATGGTCCTGGAAGTTCTGGTGAGGCGACTGCCGTGTCCGCCGGGCCGGGGTGCCGTCTTTGCGGATTCCCTTGGTCGATGCGCCGCGTGGTTTATGCCCACAGCGGCGCGGTGGGTGGCGCGCCTTTTGGCGACGTCAAGTACCCCCATATACCCATAAACCATCTTGATATTATTGTTATTTTTGTTTAAGTCGGATATATTTTGACCTGTATCAAACTACTCTAATATTTCGCGTGTAATCTGCCGAAAAAATACGGATACTGCACTGCATCAACTGCAGCATCGTGACTGATTTCTTTTTGTTAATGTGAGGTGAATCCATCATGCAATCGCAAGCGACTTACAACTACAAAGTCGTGCGCCAGTTCGCTGTGATGACCGTAATCTGGGGCATCGTCGGCATGCTGGTCGGCGTCATCATTGCGGCTCAATTGGTCTGGCCGGAGTTGAATGTGCACGAGTGGTTGAGCTACGGCCGCTTGCGCCCGTTGCACACCAATGCCGTCATTTTTGCTTTTGGCGGCTGCGCGCTGTTTGCCACGTCGTATTTTGCGGTGCAGCGAACCAGCCACGCTCCGCTGTTTGCGCCGGGGCTGGCAGCATTTACGTTCTGGGGATGGCAACTGATCATCGTCCTTGCCGCCGTTTCACTGCCGTTGGGCATAACCTCCGGCAAGGAATATGCGGAACTCGAATGGCCGATCGACATCCTGATCACCTTGGTCTGGGTGTCCTACGCCGTGGTGTTTTTCGGCACCATCGTGAAGCGCACGGTCTCGCATATCTACGTCGCGAACTGGTTCTTCGGCGGATTCATCCTGACCGTTGCTGTACTGCACCTGGTGAATAGCGCCGCTGTTCCGGTGACGCTGTTCAAGTCCTACTCCGCCTACGCGGGGGTGCAGGATGCGATGGTGCAATGGTGGTACGGCCACAACGCCGTGGGCTTCTTCCTTACCGCAGGCTTCCTCGGCATGATGTACTACTTCGTGCCGAAGCAGGCCGGGCGGCCTGTGTATTCCTACCGTCTGTCGGTGGTGCACTTCTGGGCCCTGATCTTCACCTACATGTGGGCGGGTCCTCACCACCTGCATTACACGGCCCTGCCCGACTGGACTCAAAGCGTCGGCATGATCTTTTCGCTGATCCTGCTGGCACCGTCCTGGGGCGGCATGATCAACGGCATCATGACTCTGTCGGGCGCCTGGCACAAACTGCGCGACGATCCGATCCTCAAGTTCATGATTACCTCGCTGTCCTTCTACGGCATGTCGACCTTCGAAGGCCCGATGATGTCGATCAAGACGGTAAATGCACTGTCGCACTACACCGACTGGACCGTGGGTCACGTGCATTCCGGTGCGCTGGGCTGGGTGGCGATGATTTCCATCGGCTCGATCTACTACCTGTTGCCGCGCCTGTTCGGCAAGCCCGAGATGGCCTCGAAGAAGTTGATCGAGGTGCACTTCTGGATTGCCACCATCGGCGTCGTGCTCTACATCGCTTCGATGTGGATCGCCGGCGTGATGCAGGGCCTGATGTGGCGCGCAACGAACGTGGACGGCACGCTGACCTACTCCTTCGTCGAGTCGGTCAAGGCGACCTACCCCTTCTGGACCATACGTCTGCTTGGCGGCCTGCTGTTCCTCTCCGGCATGTTGATCATGGCCTACAACATGTTCCTGACCATGGCTGGTGGCAAGGCGGTAAATGCGCCGGTACTCGCACCCGCAGCGGCCCATTAAGCCTGATTGCACAGATTAAGGAGCTATAAATCATGTTGACGCATGACAAGATTGAACGGAACGTGGGGCTGCTGATCGTCCTCACCATCCTCACCGTGAGTGTGGGTGGATTGCTCGAAATCGTCCCGCTGTTCTTCCAGAAATCCACGACCACTCCGACCAACGAACTGGTCAAACCCTACAGTCCCGTGCGCCTGTCGGGACGCGACATCTACATTCGCGAAGGCTGCTACAACTGCCACTCGCAGATGATTCGTCCGTTCCGTGCCGAGACCGAGCGCTATGGTCATTATTCGGTGGCCGGCGAGTTCGTCTATGACCATCCGTTCCAGTGGGGCTCCAAGCGCACCGGCCCGGATCTGGCCCGAGTCGGCGGTCGCTATTCGGACCAATGGCATCGCACTCATCTATTGAACCCGCGTGATGTCGTGCCCGAGTCGAACATGCCGGCCTATTTCTGGCTGGATCGTCCGCTCAAGGACGATGCCATCGAGGCCAAGATGAAGGCTTTGCGCGCCGTCGGAGTGCCCTATACCGACGCCGAAATCGCCGGCGCGAAAAAGGCCATCGAGGGCGTGACCGAACTCGACGCATTGATCGCTTACCTGCAGGGCATGGGCACTGCGCTCAAGCAAACAAGGTAAGCAAATGGACATCAACGACCTGCGGTCCCTCTTCACGGTGCTGGCGTTCATCGCCTTTATCGGCATCGTGTGGTGGGCGTACTCGGATAGGCGCAAGAAGACGTACGACGAGGCGGCAATGCTGCCACTCGACGACGACAGCCCGTTCGTGCCACAGGTTCCGGAGAATCAGGAAAGGAAATCATCATGAGTGATTTTGTCAGCGGCTTCTGGAATATCTATGTAGTGAGCATCGTGCTCGTCAGCGTCATCGGTTGTGGCGTCTTCCTCTGGCTGCAAAGTACCGCCACGCATGTGGAAGGTGCGACAACCGGTCACGTCTGGGACGAGGATTTGCAGGAGTTCAGCAACCCGCTGCCCAGTTGGTGGCGCTGGCTGTTCTACATCACCATCTTCTTCTCGCTGTTCTATCTGGCGATGTATCCAGGTCTCGGCAACTATCAGGGCCAGTTCAAGTGGTCTTCCGCCGGCCAGTATGACGGGGAAATGAAGAAGGCCGACGATCAGTACGGGCCGATCTTCAAGAAGTTCCAGAGTCAGGATGTCCAGGCCGTTGCGGTCAACAGCGAGGCAAAGGAAATGGGCCAGCGCCTGTTCCTGACCTACTGTTCGCAGTGCCACGGTTCGGATGCCAAGGGTGCTCGCGGCTTCCCCAATCTGGCCGATGGCGACTGGCTGTTTGGCGGTACGCCGGAGCAGATCAAGGAGTCGATCACCAAGGGGCGCGACGCCATGATGCCGGCCAAGGGCGTCAAACCGGACCTGAACGCCGACCAGATCAAGGATCTTGCCAGTTATGTGCGCTCGCTGTCCGGGTTGGCTTCCGACTCGATTCGCGCCCAGCGTGGCAAGGAACTGTTTGCTCCCGCTTGCTCCGCCTGCCATGGCCCAGACGGCAAGGGCATGGTCGGCGTGGCACCGAATCTGGCGGACAAGGTCTGGCTCTACGGCAGTTCCGAGGAAACCATCACCGAGACTATCACCAAGGGCCGCACCAATCGCATGCCCTCCTTCGGCGAATTTCTCGGCGATGCCAAGGTGCATCTGCTGACCGCCTATGTCTATGGACTTGGTGGCGGCGTCAAGGGTGCTGCCCCGGCTTCTGCGCCGGCCGCTCCCGCCGAAGCGATGCCAGCGGAAAAGAAGTAGATTTAGCTAAAATCCCCGGTGTCGAGTCAATCGGCGCCGGGGAATTTTCGCTAATGTTCATCAGAATATCGTAATACGATAATCATGGTCTCGATCACCACCAAGCAGTTGCCGGAGGGCAAGCCCAACTTCGTCGAGGAAAGCCTCTACGAAGTTCACAAGAAGGTACACCCGCGCGCGGTCAGCGGAACCTTCGCCTCTTGGCGCTGGGCTTTGGTCTGGATTACCCAGTTGGTTTACTACGGCTTGTGCTGGCTGCCGTGGAATGGCCGGCAGGCTGTATTGTTCAATCTGGTCGAGCGCAAGTTCTACATTTTTGGCCTGGTTTTCTGGCCGCAGGATGTAATTTTTCTTTCCGTCCTGCTGATTATTTCCGCCTATTCGCTGTTCCTGTTTACCGCGGTGGGCGGACGGCTGTGGTGCGGCTACGCCTGTCCGCAGACTGTGTACACGGAAATATTCACCTGGATCGAGCAGAAGATCGAGGGCGAGCGCAACGCACGAATCAAGCTCGATGCGGCACCCATGAGCGCACGCAAGCTGTGGCTGCGCAGCGCCAAGTACGCTTCCTGGGCGCTCCTGGCATTGTGGACCGGCTTCACCTTCGTCGGCTACTTCACCCCGATCAAATCCCTCTGGGATTCGGTATGGAGTTTTTCGCTGGGCCCATGGGAAACCTTCTGGATGTTTTTCTATGGCGCATTTACCTACTTGTTTGCCGGCCATATGCGCGAACAGGTCTGCAAGCACATGTGCCCCTATGCCCGCTTTCAGGGCGTCATGTTCGATCCCGATACGCTGACCATCACCTACGATACCGAACGCGGCGAGCCTCGCGGTGCACGCAGGAAAGGGCTTGATCCACGATCGATCGCCAAGGGCGAGTGCGTCGATTGCGGCATCTGCGTGCAGGTCTGTCCCACGGGCATCGACATCCGCGACGGTCTGCAATACGAATGCATCGGTTGTGCGGCGTGCATCGATGCCTGCGATCAGGTGATGGAAAAAATGGATTATCCGAAGGGCCTGATCCGCTATTCCACCGAACATGCGATCGAGGCGCATTGGGGCTGGAAAGAGATCCTCGGTCACGTGGTGCGGCCACGGGTGATGATTTATTCGGCGATTCTCGGCGCAATCTGCGTGGCCTTTGTCTGGGGCATCGCGAACAAGGCAAGCCTGCGTGTAGACGTGATTCGCGACCGCGCGACGTTGGCGCGCGAGGTGGAGGGCGGTCTGGTCGAGAATATCTATCGATTGCACGTGATCAATGTTTCCGAAACCCCGCACCGCTATGCTATCAGCGTAACGGGGCTGGCCGGTATCGACCTGATTGGCGATCGCATCGTGGAAGTTCCGGCCGCCGCGGCCAGAACGCTCACCGTACAGGTACGGGTGCCGCCGGAGTCCGGCAAGAAAGGCTCGAACCAGATCTTCTTCGACGTCAAGTCGCTGGCCGACGAGAAGGTGGCGGTGCATGAAAAGGCCAGCTTCCTGCAACCATGAGGGAAAAAAACATGCATAACGCCGTCGTCCGCCCCTGGTACCGCGAACCCTGGCCATGGATCTTGGCTGCGGGGCCGTTTATTGTCGTCGTCGCCGGAATTTACACGGCCTGGCTTGCGGTCACGAGTAACGATGGACTGGTAACCGATGACTATTACAGGAAGGGCCTTGCCGCCAACCAGACCATCGCGCGCAGCGAACAGGCCGCCAGGATCGGCTTGGCCGCCGGTGTCCGCGTCACCGCCGATACTTTGTCGGTGCGGCTCCGGGCGAGCGATAAGGACTTTGTTCTGCCACCGACTCTGGCCGTGACAATTTCGCATCCAACCCGGGCCGGTCTGGATCAATCGCGCGTGCTGGTGCGTGATGGCGAGATCTATTCGGGTGAAGTGCGCCTGCCGGCCGCCGGGCATTGGCTGGTGTTGCTTGAGGACGAACGCAAGATCTGGCGACTGATGGGGAACATGGTTCTTCCCGCCAATGGCGAAACTCTGATCGGCAGTTCCTCGACAGCGGCAACGCCGGCGGACATCCGGAACTAATTCTTTTCAATGCAGGGAGGCAGCGTTATGGAAGCCTGGAAACTCTTGCTCGGTAGTGACATTGGCTTGCTCAGTCTGTTTACGATAGGCTTCGTCGTAGTTATGGCGTTCTTCATGATTGGTTTTTATAAGAAGAAAGCAGAGGAGGACGCGCGTAACGCAAAGTAGGCGGTTTCCCCAAACCGAAGGAGAGCAAAATGCTGAGGATCTTATGGGTGCTATGGCCCTCGTTTGTCGTCGCCGGAATCGCCGAGGGCATTTTCTTCACCGTAGTCGACCCCCAGGAGCTATATCTCTTTGGACATCCGGTGGAGTTCTCGAAAATTGCGACTTATTCGATAGGCTTCTTCGGCTTTTGGGCAGTTTGTGCCGCGTCCAGCATGATGACCTGTCTCTTGCAGATCAGCGCCAGGGAGGTCAACAAAGGCATCGGCGCCCACGGCGGCACCGAAGGCTTGTCATGAGATAAGGTTCCCGCAAAAGCTGCAGAGTAGCTTGATGCGTAGCCTTACTTTCTCGCCGGACCCACGCCTATTGGGGCCGGAGCAAGATTGACGATGCGTGAGAACAAATCGCGACACTCGTGATCGATGTCGGCGTCGAAGCGCGGGTCGCCGTTTTCACTGAATGCCGCGCCGATTTCCACCCAGTCTTTCGTTGTGAGATGTTTTTTGGCCAGGGGAATCAGTGTGCTTTCCTCGACAGCCATGTGTCTCATAATTTCATCGGCAAATGTTTCCACGGCTACCGAAAACCTCTCCAGTCCGTCGGAAGATCCGGCCTCGAAATGGCCCAAGGCCAGTTCCAGGCCGCGAATGTGTCCAGCGCCATCGAAGTGCTGCTGTTCCAGATGCGCGATCACCTCGTCTGCCTCATGCGTGTGCTCGCGCAACCTGGCAAACAGGTAGGCATTCTCCTTGGGGTGGTGCAGCTTCTCGGGAAACTCTTCAAGATAAAAAATCATCGCCCATAGTAGCCTGAAGTCAGGCGCCGCCTGCCGCTCGCGCATTTCGCGGATCAGGTAGCGCAGCCCGTGCACGACGGCTGCCAGCGACCGGTGCTCGTCGCAGATGACCGTCAGAGCCGAGTTCAGCATGAACTTCGCGTTGCGGGCTAATGATCAACGATAGACCAGCACCGGAATTTTCGAGTGCGTCAATACCTTCTGCGTCTCCGAGCCGAGCAGGAGTCCGCTGATGCCGCGTCGTCCGTGCGATGCCATGAAAATCAGGTCGGCACCCGCTTCCTCGGCAGCGGCGATGATCGCCTCATAAGGAATATCGCTGACGGAACTGATCGAAGCGCAGCTAACACCTTCGGCTTTGGCGGCGGCCTCGTGGCCGGCCAGAATCTCCTTGGCCTGCTGTTCCGCCATTTCCGCGAACTTGTCCGGCGTGGTGGGGTCGATCAGGGCACCTTCACCATAGAAAGCCACCGGGTAATCGGGCTTGGCGAAGAAAAAGGTAACCTTTGCCCCGGTCTCCTTGGCAAAGGCTATTGCACGTGTCGCTGTGTCGGATGACAACTGCGATCCGTCGGATGGAACGAGTATGTGCTTGAACATGGAATGTGATCCTCAGTGTTTGAACCATCGTAGCGTACTAAAGAAGGGCAGCGTTGATCAAGATCAACAGCAACCTGAACTATACGCGCCCGGCATCGGGCAGAATACCAGTAAGGCGGCTGCAGGAGATTGCGCGGCCCCGTGTGAAGTGGAAGGAATGGTCATGAGCACGATGAAGCAGCCCAAAACACCCTCAACTCCCCAGGCCGCGTGGCGTGCGGTCAATCAGGCAGTTGAGGCCAAGATCGATCCGATCGGGATCGCCACTCCCCTGATACACGCACAGTTGGCGTGGTTGTCCCACCCACAGGAAATGTCAGAGGCGTTGGCAGGCTTCGCCAGCAAGTTGTGGGAGCTGCAGACGCATTCCTGGCACCGGGCACTGGGTATGCCGAGTAAGGACGTCGTATCGCCGAATCCCGACGATACACGCTTCGCCGATCCGATCTGGAGCGACGCGGCAAGCTGGGATATTGTCAAGGAGTGGTACCTGATGATCACCCGTCAGGTGCAGGACATGCTCTATGACACGCCGGGCCTGTCCAGCCGCGACCGCCGCAGAGCGGCGTTTTGGTGGCGCAAGTGGCTTAACGCCGCGGCACCTACAAATTTTTTAGCCACAAACCCGGCGGCCATGCAAAAAGCCATGGAGACGCGTGGCGAAAGTCTGCTGAAGGGATTCAACAATTTTCTGACGGATTTTCAGGCTGGTGACGTTCGGATGGCGCGACCGACGGATTTCGTGGTCGGCAAGGATTTGGCAACCACGCCTGGCAAGGTCGTATTCCGCAATCGTCTGCTTGAGGTTCTGCACTACACGCCGACGAGAGACAAGGTGTACGAAACGCCTGTCGTCATCGTTACGCCATGGATAAACAAATACTACGTTCTCGACCTCAATCCCAAGAGGAGCATGGTGAAGTTCCTGGTCGACCAGGGATTCGACGTATATATCACCAGCTGGAAAAATCCTACGGCGGACATGCGCGATGTGACGTTCGATGATTATCTGCTGGACGGCATAGGGCAGATAATCGAAACGGCGCGCGGCATTTCCGGCGCGGCCAAGGTGCATGCCATCGGCTACTGCATAGGCGGTGCTGCATTGGCGAGTTGGTTGGCCTGGGCCAACGCGCGTTATGAAGCGCAGGACGTGCCGGTGGCTACCGCGACGCTGCTGACAACGCTGGTGGATTATCACAAGCCGGGCGACATCGAGGTGTTTCTCGACGAGAGCAGCATCAAGTGGCTGGAAAAGTCCATGGCGGAAAAGGGCTATCTCGACGGCAAGGAAATGGCCTCCGCGTTTCGACTGTTGCGGTCGAACAGCCTGGTCTGGCATTACGTGGTGCGTGGCTACCTGTTCGGCGAGACCCCGCCGCCTTTCGATGTGCTGTTCTGGAACATGGATGCGACCCGCATGCCTGCGGCGATGCACAGTTGGTACTTGCGCAACTTCTATCTGGAGAACCTGTTGATCAAGAAGGATGCGCTGCACCTGGCAGGCGAGAACATCGATCTCGGGCGGATCTCGCAGCCGCTCTATGCCGTATCGGCCGAGGATGATCACATCGCTCCATGGCGGCAGACCTTCCGCATCAACAACTTCGTTGCCGGTTCGCGCCGCTATGTGCTGTCGAGTTCGGGACATATCCTCGGTATCGTGAATCCGGTGGTGAATCCGCCAAAGCGCGCTTACCGCGTGGGTTTGGTTGAAAGGCACGATACGCCGGACGACTGGTACGAGCGGGCGGAGCGCCATCATGGCAGTTGGTGGGAGGACTGGATGGCCTGGCTGAAGCCTCAGTCGGGCCGCCTGGTGGCGGCTCCGGCTGTCGCGACACAGGAGTTCCCGGCACTGGCGGACGCACCTGGGACCTATGTAATCGAGCCTTGAACCGGGCCCTATGCACGAGGTATTCCGATGCGGAGTCCGGTAGACCGAGTATCCCGAATTTTGTCGGGGTATTGAAATCCTGAATGTGCTCTTGATTGCGGTCAATGTCTCACGCTAGGGCAACACCCAGAATCTGTCTCAGTTCATTCGGAGTTTGCCATCATGTCGATTACTGACCCACTCTTCCAGCATCACAAACATTGCGACAAGATATTTGCTGACGCGGAGGATGCCTGCGCGAATGGCGATTGGGCGGCTGGCGAGCAGGCCTTCACGCTTCTGCGCGACCAGCTCGAAACGCATTTCTCCAGCGAGGAGGAGCTTTTGTTCCCCGCCTTTGAAGAAGCGACCGGAATGACTTCAGGCCCGACCGAAGTCATGCGCGGCGAACATCGCCAGATGCGCGACCTTCTGGCGCAGATGCAGGACGCCGTCGCTTCCCGCGACGGCGATGCCTTCGGCGGAGCTGCCGAGACGCTGCTCATTCTTATGCAGCAGCACAACATGAAGGAAGAAAACATCCTGTATCCGATGTGCGACAACGCCTTGGGTGCGTCTGACGTCGGTGCTTCGCTGGTGGAGCGTCTGAACGCGTCATGACTACGGTAATCGATGGCCGCGAACTGCAGCCTCCGGAGCCGATGGAGCGCACTCTGGAGGCTCTGGACAAGCTCGCCGAAGGCGACGATGTGCTGCTTCTCCTGTATTGCCAGCCTCATCCGCTGTTCAACATTTTGAGAAACAGCGGCTATGCCTGGAACGAGGAAGTTCAGCCCGACGGAACGCGCGAGATTCGGATTCGTAGAGCTCCGGGCTGAGCGCCGCTGATCGGATGCACGCCAGCCTTTCTTTCGATCAGGCGCCTCCCATATCGGTGCCCTACCGCTTCTTCATAGCGGCGCCGTGGTTCGGCGTGGTGGCCGGGCTTCTGCTGGCGCTGTCCGGTGACGCAGCCCTGGCCTCGCGGTGGACGCCGGAGGCCTTGGCGCTGACGCATCTGGTCGGGGTCGGCTTCATGCTCCAGGCAATGTGTGGGGCGCTGTTCCAGTTCATTCCGGTTGCCGTCGGCGGCAATGTCTGGCGCCCGAAACTGGTCGCCAATATCGTGCAACCGATGCTGCTGTTGGCCACGCTGCTGTTGGTCGCGGGTTTGCTGTTCAGCCGTCCGGTGTTTCTATCATTCGCGGTTCCCCTGTTCCTGCTGTCATTGGGGGGCTTCGTTGCGGTGGTCGCGCTGGCACTGTGGCAAACACCCGCAACCGGCATGACTTTATGGTCGATGCGCATGGCGATCGGCGCGCTGGCAGTTACCGTATTGCTCGGTTCGCTGCTGGCGGAGGCGCTGGCGCATGGCCTCGCACTGCCGATCATCGATTTGACCAATGTGCATCTGGCGTGGGGCCTCGGCGGCTGGGCGCTGATGTTGCTGGCGGGTGTGTCCTACCATGTGGTGCCGATGTTCCAGCTGACGCGGCCCTATCCGCTGTGGTTCACCCACTGGTTTGGGCCGGTCCTGCTGCTCTTGGTAATCGCCTGGTCCTCGCGGCTGTTGCTCGACGAAGCGTGGTGGACGCTGGCGATCGCGCTACCTCTGCTGACCATCCTGTCCGTCTATGCCGGCATGACCCTGTGGCTGCAGTACACCCGCCGCAGGAAAGTCCATGATGCGACATCGATGTACTTTCGCGTGGCGATGCTGGCGCTACTGGCTTTCGCCGTTTCCGGTGCGGCGTTTTTGTCCTACCCGGAATTCGGTAACGATCCCCGTGCCGCGGTTTGGTTGGGAATGCTGGCTTTCGCCGGAGTCTTCGTTTCCGCCATCACGGGCATGATGTACAAGATCGCGCCTTTCCTCAATTGGTTGCACCTGCAGCGGCTGGGCGCCCCGATGAACGCGGTGCCCAACATGAAGAAGATGATTCCGGCCGAGGCCATGATCGGCCAGTTGCGCCTGCATGTGCTCGCAGTGCTATTGCTGCTGGTCGCGGTCTGGCAACCCGGCTTGGCCCGGTTGGCCGGCATAGCGTTTGCGGCCTCGTGCGCCTGGTTGGGCTGGAATCTGATCGGAGCTGCCAGCCGCTACCGGAGCTTCAGAGATCAAATTCGCGAAGCCGCTTTACGTCGTTGATGGTGATTTGCTTGCCGCTGACGTTGATCAATCCGTTGCTTGAAAGATCGTGAAAAATCCGCGAAAGAGTTTCCGGCGTCAGATTCAGCCGCGAGGCAATCACCTGTTTCGAGGTCGGCAGCGAAATGTCGAAGGAACCCTGGCCGGATTCACTCTGCGGACACTGTTGCAACAGATAGCCGACCACGCGCTGCGCGGAGGACCGCAGGGAATAGGTTTCGACGTCCTGCACCAGCGAATGCAGTCGCATCGAGAGTCCCGCCAGCATGCGGCGGGCGAAAAGCGGGTCGTTTTCCAGGAGTTCGAATACCGGCCCGCTGGCGATGTGGAGCAGCAGGCTGTCCACCAGGCCCTCGGCAAATACCGGGCAGGGGCGATTAAGGAACATGATCGCTTCGCCGAAACTCTGGCGCGGTCCCACGATCTGCATCACCTTTTCGTTGCCTTGCGACGAAGGAAAAGCCAGTTTGATCTGACCGAACACGACCACAAAGAATCCCTTTGCCGGATCGCCTTTCTGGAACAGCATCTCACCCTTTGCGAGTCGCCGCTCGCGACACGCTGTTTCGAGTGCGGCGATCTGCTCCGGGGCAAGTTCCTGGAACAGCGGCAGGCGGGAAAGTATCTGGGGGATGTCGAGCTTGGTTTCGTGCATGGTTTCGTGCATGCTTTCGTGCAAAGGAATACTCGTCGTTTATCAATGGAACCATACCACGCATCGCCCCGGTGTCGACAATCATGATGCGGTGGTCGGTATTCATCGCCGCACCGCACCGCGTGATGTTCCTCTCGGGAACGGTGCAGGCCTTGGCCGTAATGGCGTTCTGGTCGCTGGATGTCGGTGCGCATTATGCCGGACTCTGGCCGGCGCCGGCGTGGCCCCTGTTGGCCCATTTTCCCGCCTATCTACTGCACGCGATGTTGACCGCCTGCGGCGTTTTTCCCCTGTTCATTTTCGGTTTCATCCTGACCGCCGGACCACGCTGGCAGGGCGGCGGCGATTTGCCGCAGCGGGATTTTGTCCCGGCTTTTCTGCTGCTGGCCAGCGGCTGGCTAGTGGTCTGGGCGGCCTTGATGCTGCCCGGATTGCTGGTCGTGGGGCTGGCATCGGCACTGGGCGGCTGGGTCGCGGTGGCCTTGACGCTGACGCGGATTGCACGCTTGCGGACGACCGAGCGCGAGCACATTTTCTATGTTGCGCTTGCCGCCTGGCTTGGCGCGGCTGGGCTGGCAGCTTTCCTGGTGTTTGCCGCGGGTGGCGCGATCCTTTGGGCGCGTCTGGCGATTTCGCTGGTTGTCTGGGGGTTCCTGTTGCCGGTTTTCCTCACCGTGGCGCACCGCATGCTGCCTTTCTTCACCAGTGCGGTGGTGCGGCCCTATGTGCTGCACCGCCCGGCGTGGGCACTGCGCGTCCTGCTGGCGGCCAGCGTGGCGCACGGGACACTGTCCATGCTCGATCGACCGCAATTGCTTTGGCTGGCTGACCTGGCAGCGATGCTTGCCGCGGGTCGCTTGAGCTGGCTATGGTGGAACCGTGCGGCAATCGAAAACCGCATGCTGGCTGTCCTGCATGTCGCCTTTGCCTGGGTGGCCCCGGCATTTGCCTTGTTTGCATTGCAGAGCCTGTTGTGGACAACGATGCCCGGCCTGCTCGGACAGGCTCCGCTGCATGCGCTGACCCTGGGGTTCTTTGCTTCGATGCTGCTTGGCATGGCATCGCGGGTAACGCTGGGACATTCCGGCCAGCCGGTGGCGGCCGACCGGGTGATGTGGGCTGCCTTCTGCATCATGCAGGGTGCGGCAATATTGCGCGTCGCCGGCGAACTGCCGGCACTGCCCGGCGCGCACGTCCTGATGTGGTTGTCGTCGGTGCTCTGGCTCGGGGCTTTCGCGCTTTGGGCCGGGCGCTATGCGCCGGCCTTCTGGCGTCCGCGTTCCGACGGCAGATCGGGATAGCAATCATGTACATCCTGGTCAAGTACGTACATGTCATCAGCGTGGTCCTGAGTCTGACCGGCTTTTTTTTGCGCGGCGTATTGATGATTCGCCATTCGCCGCTGCTGGCAGCGCGCTGGGTCAGGGTCTTGCCCCATATCAACGACACGCTGCTGCTGGTCGCCGCGCTGACGTTGGCGGCAATGTCCGGCCAGTATCCATTCGTTGTCGACTGGGTCACGGCGAAGGTGCTGGGCGTGATCGCCTACATAATCCTCGGCATCCTGGCGCTGCGGGAGGCGAGCACGCGGCGGATGCGCGTCATTTGCTGGCTGGCCTCGATGGCTGTTTTCGGCTGGATCGTCTCGGTGGCGCTGACGCGCCAGCCGCTGGGTTTTCTGGCGGCAATGGCCTAGCCGAGGCGACCGTCGGGTGGCGCCAGCAGGGTCTTGAGGCGGGGAATGTCCAGAATCCGGATATGCTTTTGTTGCACCGAAATCAGGCCTTCGTCCTGAAATCTGGAAAAGGCACGGCTCACGGTTTCGAGCTTGAGGCCAAGGTAGGAGCCGATTTCCTCGCGCGTCATGCGCAAATGGAACTCTGCCGGCGAATAGCCGCGAGCGTTGAAGCGCTGCGAGAGATTCAGCAGGAAGGCCGCCAGGCGTTCCTCCGCGCGCATTGTTCCCAGCAGCATCATGACGCCGTGGTCGCGTACGATCTCGCGGCTCATGACCTTGTGCAGATGATGCTGCAGTGAATGAATTTCGCTGGACAGCATTTCCAGTTCGGTGAACGGGATCAGGCAGACCTCGCTGTCTTCCAGGGCCACGGCATTGCAGGTGTGCACTTCGGTGCTGATGCCGTCCATGCCGAGAATCTCGCCGGCCATCTGGAAGCCCGTCACCTGGTCGCGACCGTCTTCGGTCAGTACGTCGGTCTTGAAGAATCCGGCCTTGACCGCAAAAATGGATTCGAAGGCTTCGCCGGCACGGTAAAGGTGCTGGCCACGCTTCAACTTGCGCCCACCGCCGATCAGATTGTCAAGGCGGGCCATGTCTTCATCCGACAGGCCGAACGGCAGACACAATTCGCGCAGGTTGCACTGCGAACAGGCGACCTTGAGCCCTGGAGTGATGAGCGGGACTACATTGTGTTTGACGTTTGCATGCACGCTTGTCGCGCTACCGGTTTAAGGGTAGCCCTTTGATATTTATCAATGCAACTTATTCGTGATTGCGGCATCGTATAGACTTGCGGTGGATGTACCACCCTTGCCTCAATCTCGTACCTTTAGCCAATGGATTATCAGGAACTCATTTTTGACCCGGAAGTCATTCGGCGTTTCGACGTAAATGGCCCGCGATATACCTCGTATCCGACTGCCGACCGATTCGTCGAGGCCTTTGGCGCCGACGATTACGTGCGCTGGCTCGGCAGGAGAACGGTGGGTGGCATAGGTCGACCTTTATCATTATACGTCCACATCCCATTCTGCAACACGATCTGCTACTACTGCGCCTGCAACAAGATCATTACCAAGGATCATGGGCGTTCCGCCAAGTACATCAAGTACCTGGGCAAGGAAATCGCCATGCAGGAAGCTGCTCTGGAAGGCAGCCGCGACGTGGTTCAACTGCATTTCGGCGGCGGTACGCCGACCTTCCTCAGCAACGACGAAATGCGTCGGCTGATGGATATCATCCGCAAGCATTTCCGTCTGCTGCCCGGTGGCGAATACTCGATCGAAGTCGATCCGCGCAAGGTCGATCGCGAAACCGTGAAGTTGCTCGGCGAACTTGGCTTCAACCGCATGAGCGTCGGCGTCCAGGATTTTTCGCCCGAAGTTCAGGTCGCCGTGAATCGCGTGCAAAGCCTCGAAGAAACCAAGCTGGTGATCGATTCGGCGCGCGAGTTCGGTTTCAAGGGAATCTCGGTCGACCTGATCTACGGCCTGCCCAAACAGAACGTGATCAGCTTCAACCATACGCTGGACGAGGTGCTCAAGCTCGATCCGGATCGCCTGTCGATCTACAACTATGCGCACCTGCCGAGCCTGGCCAAGCCGCAGCGGCGCATCAACGAAGCCGATTTGCCCTCGCCCGATGCGCGCCTGCAGATCCTGCAACTGGCGATTCGGCGCTTGACCGAGGCGGGCTACGTCTTCATCGGCATGGACCACTTCGCCAAGCCGAACGACGAACTTGCCGTGGCCCAGCGCCAGGGCCGGCTGCATCGCAATTTCCAGGGTTACTCGACCCATGCCGAAGCCGACCTGATGGCCTTCGGCGTGTCCGCGATCGGCAAGGTCGGACCGAGCTACTGTCAGAACGTGCGCACGCTCGACGAGTACTACGACAGACTCGACCAGGGTGTGCTGCCGATCTTCCGCGGCATCGAGCTCAACGCCGACGACCTCTTGCGGCGCAGCATCATCCAGGCGCTGATGTGCCACTTCGAGCTTTCGATCGAATCCATCGAAATCGCCCACTTGATCGACTTCAAGTCGTATTTCGCGGAAGAACTGGCGGATTTGCGCGAAATGGAAAAAGGCGGCCTGCTGACCATCGACGACCAGTGGATAAGCGTCCAGCCGCGCGGCCGCCTGCTGGTGCGTGGCATCGCCATGGCCTTCGACCGCTATCTGCGCACCGACCGCGAACGCGTTCGCTATTCCAAGGTCATTTGACCTTGAGGGGGCTCCCCCGTCCCCAACCCAGCCCTCCCCTTGTCCGCGTGGATACCGTCCCTGCGGGACATAAAGGGGAGGGAGATTATGGGTCGCTGACGCGACGTCCACGTTAATGCCCGACAGCGGTTTTCTTGCGGTATTCCTGATCGGCCTGCTGGGCGGGGTGCACTGCGCCGGCATGTGCGGCGGCATCGTCTCCGCGCTCACGCTGCAAGTGCCGGGCAAGCCGGGCGCTGCGGGCCCGGCATGGACCATCCACCTCGCCTACAACCTCGGCCGCATCAGCAGCTATGCCCTGGCTGGCGCCCTGATGGGCGCGCTGGGGAGTCTCGGTCTGCTGCTCAACAACGCCTTGCCGGTGCAACTGACCCTGTATGTCGCCGCCAACCTGATGATGATCGCGCTCGGCCTCTACCTGATCGGCATAACCGGCGCGCTGGCCTTCACCGAACGTGCCGGACAGTGGCTGTGGCGGCGCATCCAACCCGCGACTAAGCGCTTCCTGCCGGTGCGCGGACCGGCGCAGGCCTTTCCGCTCGGCCTGCTCTGGGGCTGGCTGCCCTGCGGCCTGGTCTATAGCGTGCTGGCGATGGCCCTGCTGACCGGCAGCGCAGTACGCGGCGCGACAACGCTGCTGGCCTTCGGCCTGGGCACCCTGCCCAACCTGATGCTCGCGGGACTCTTGCTGGCGCGCTTTCGCAGCGTGATGCAGGGACGTGCGCTGCGACTGGGGTCCGGCCTGCTGGTGCTGGGTTTCGGCGTGTATGGACTGATCAACGCGGCGACCCTGGGCGGCAAACTCTGGCAGGGGGTGGTCGGTCACGCTTGAAGAGTTGGCGCTGGCGCTACGGCGACAGTGCTTGGTTTCAAGGCGTCAGCGCCATACGGATGATCGGACAGGGCATTTCCTGACCGCCGCATTCGCATTCGCGCACCAGATGACGCAAGGCATCGGCGACTTTGGCCAACTGCTCGATGCGGGTCTCGATGCTGCGGATTTTCTCGCTGGCCAGACTGCGCGCAAGCCGGTGGTCGCGGGTATCGTTGAGCGTCATCAGCTCGGCGATTTCCTCCAGCGTGAAGCCGACGCCCTGGGCACGCTTGATGAAGTTCAGGCGCTCCAGGTGCAGCGTGTCGTAGCGGCGATAGCCGGAGACGGCGGGCGGCTCGGCGAGCAGTCCGCGGCGCTGGTAGTAGCGCACCGTCTCGACGCCGACTCCGGCGTTTTTCGCCAGTTTGCCGATCGTGAACGTCTGTTCTGAAATTTTCATTGAAAACCCCTTGACTCCGTACCAAGGTACAGAGTTTAGACTTGCTGGCAAGGAACTTCCAGCCGCAAGGCGGCCTGACTGGAGATGGCGATGAACGCAGCCACTGACAAAGAAATTGACGCGCTGGAGCTGCCGTTGGCCGGCATGACCTGTGCCGCCTGCGCCATGCGTATCGAGAAGCAGTTGAACAAGCTGCCGGGCGTCGAAGCGACCGTGAACTTCGCCACCGAGCGGGCGACCGTGCGCTATGCGACGGCCGATACCACCGCGGCGAAGCTGGTCGAGACCATCCGCAAGACCGGCTTCGAGGTGCCGCCGGCGACCGTCGAGCTCGCCATCGGCGGCATGACCTGTGCGGCCTGCGCGGCGCGCATCGAGAAGCAGTTGAACAAGTTGCCGGGCGTCGAGGCGACCGTGAATTTCGCCAGCGAAAAAGCCCATGTGCGCTACGTGCCCGGTCTCAGCGATGCCGAGCGGCTGGTGGCGACGGTGCTCAAGACCGGCTATACGGCGACCGTCTCCGACAACGATACGCGGGCCGAGGAGAAGGTGCGCAAGCTCGCCGTGTATCACGAGGAACTGCGCCGTTTCTGGATTTCCGCCGCGCTGACCCTGCCGCTGGTGGCACAGATGATTTTCATGTTCAGCGCCAGCCAGCATGAGGATGTCATTCCGCGCTGGCTGCAGCTGCTGCTGGCGACTCCCGTGCAGTTCTGGATCGGCTGGCGCTTCTACGTCGGCGGCTTCAACGCCATACGCGGCGGCGCCGGCAACATGGATGTGCTGGTGGCTCTGGGCACGAGCATGGCCTGGGTCTACAGCCTGGTCGTCACGCTGTGGAACCTGCACCACCAACACGTGTATTTCGAGGCCTCGGCGACGGTGATCACGCTGGTGCTGCTGGGCAAGATCCTCGAAGCGCGGGCCAAGGCCAAGACCTCGGCCGCGATCGAGGCGCTGGCCAAACTGCAGCCGCAGACGGCGCGCATCGAGCGCGACGGCGGACTGGTCGATGTCGCGGTGGCGACGCTGATCCCGGGCGACGTCTTCGTCGTTCGTTCCGGCGAAGCGATGCCGGTCGATGGCGAGGTGATCGAAGGTGCATCCTCGGCCAACGAGTCGATGCTGACCGGCGAGAGCCTGCCGGTGACCAAAGCCGCGGGCGACCGCGTCTTCGCCGCGACCATCAACGGCGACGGCCTGCTGCGCTGCCGCGCCACGGGCGTCGGCAGCCACACGCTGCTGGCCGG
>Ga0172380_10003970_pt1 | contig 19604 bp, 24 predicted proteins | sample Leawe162metaG_FD_119747 | JGI IMG/M metagenome (GOLD analysis project Ga0172380, IMG submission 119747) | Leachate microbial communities from a municipal landfill in Southern Ontario, Canada - Leachate well 162 metaG | ecosystem: Engineered > Solid waste > Landfill > Unclassified | place... | reverse complement strand
CGGGAGGATGGAGTAGGGGGACTTTTTTTGGGGAGGGGAGGGGGGTTTGGAGGGGAGGCTTGGAGGGGGAGGGGGGTTTGGAGGGGTATAGTATAGGGTCGTGGGGAAAATTGGTTGATTTTTTTGTTGTCACTTTGTGAATTTTATCTCATGCCAAGATTCCAGTTCTATAACTTTTTCACAATAAGAAGAACTCTCTAAACCTTCAGCTACTTCGCAGTAGGAAGTTTTATTAGATAGGCAATTTGAGCAAAGAGTTCTATCTTCGTTGAAGTAAGTTTCAACAAAGGTTGAGAGCTTACATTTCCCTCCAGAAAGTCTGTGTGGGAAGTTGTAGGCTGAACAGCGGCAGGTTATTTGATTTCTTTTCATAAGGAAAAGCCCTCCTTGGCTAAAGTTTACTTAAAACTTGCCTGTACTTCCATCCCCACCAAGGCGAGAAGTTTCAGACCAGTCTTCTTGCTCGCAAAGCCAATCATCCATTATGACTGGAACAACAACAAGTTGAGCAATGCGCTCTCCAACAGCAACCATCACAACGTCTTCTGTTTTGTTGTAAAGCTTGAGGAAGACTTCTTGCTGGTAATCGCAGTCAAGCAAGCCAACTGTGTTTTCAAGTTGCAGACCTTTTGCACTGGAGCGAGGAAGGAGAAGGCCAGCGAGTTGCAGTGGGATAGAACTTCCTTGCCAACCTCCTCCAAGCTCTTCCCCAAGCCAAATATGTAAGCCAGTTCCAACTTTCACTGTTTCATACGGTAAGATGTGGAGAGGTTTGAGCAAGCAAGCTTTCAAGTCCATACCAGCACTTAGAGGAGTTCCTCTTGAGGGAGTGCAGTCGCAGATGCCTTGGGCTTTGAGGGCAAGGGCTTCGGGAGTTAGTTTGTATTTGATACTCATTTGTTTTTCCTTTGGTCTGGAGTGTTTTTGTTTAGCTTATAATCTTTAGATTCTGGTCTCCAATATCTTCTAGCCATAGAACCTTTATTAGCAAAGCCATTTAAAATAGAGCAAACTTCTTCTGCTTCCTTCTTAGGGAGGAGTGGAAGATTTACTCTTTCCTCTTCGGGATAATCACTGTCTGAGTTATCCCCTTCTACTATTTGAAACCAAGTCATTTCTTTTCCTCAATTGTCTGCTTGCCTCTCTTGAAGCAAAGCTCGTCAGGGTCATAGTTGACAAACAAATTAACCTCTGGAAAGAAGCGTTCAATGTCTCGACCAAGCTCCTGCGCAAGCTTACGCAATGTTGGATGAACTGTTTGTTGTGAGCGAAGTTCAGCAATGTAGACTGCTTGAGGAAGGGCAAACTTCATGCGAAAGTTTACATTCTCTCCAAGCAGGTGGTAATGTTGGAGGTTTTCTTGCGAAAATCCTTCATACTCTTGAAGACTAGCAAGAGTTTCTTTTCTATCTTGCGTAAATTTCCAGAACTCAAGCTTAAGTTCTCCAGTAAGATATTGCTCATAAAAGTCGTTAAGCTCAAAGCTTGAAGCCAGAGGCATTATCATTACGCCATGTCGATGACGTTGAAGGTCTCGGAAAGAGCCATAGTCAAGCGTGAAGGTTTGCTCAATGTCCCCGTACATATCGAAGGCTCTCGGAATACGCTGACCTCGTTGTCGTTCTGAGAGAAGTTCTTCAGACAAAGCGTACATAAAAAGAGAATTGTTCTTGTAGACACTCTGATCTTCTTGTGGGTCTATGTCAATGTACTGCAAATTTGACTGTAAGATGTAGTAAGCTTTTTCTTTTTCATTTTTATAGAGGTCTTTTGGAAAAGTTCCCTCATACTTAAGGCTTAATTCTCGCCAGATTGTCTTAGCTATATAACGAACTTCCTCAACAGGACTTACGGCGAGAACCTTAAGATGTTTTCGGATTCCATCGAGTGTACCATGCCAAGAGAGGTTTGTGTGAAGGCCGATTGGGAGAAAGCCACGGGCAACATCAAAAGCTTTTGCCTTAAGGGTGCGTTCAATAACCAACTCCGAGTCTTCCGAAGATTTTTCTACAGACCAACACAAACTTTCATAAGTTTGTTCAAAGATTTTCTTGTACCAACGAATACTTTCTTCAAACAAAGCTTCTGTTTCCTCGCAAGGAAAGGGGTTTGTCCAAGTTGCGTTGGAGAAGTCCATGTAGCGAGTTGAGCTTTCCTGCCCATTGTAGTAAGGGTCAGATTGAATAGCTTTTGCTGCGAGAAAGCTCACCCCTTCAATGAAGAGAGTGATGCTTGCACACTGCCCGATGCTTTCATGTCCGTAGCCTATGTAGTAAGTTTCCATGAAAGCTTTCGCCCCTTCTTTGAAAACTTTCTCCAAGTGTTGCTCGACAGAAGCAGGGCTTCGGCTGTAGAGAGCTTGGAGCATGGCTAGGGTTTCAGCGTTTGGAGCTTCGTTATGGAAGCCCTCTATGCGGAAAGATTGAAGAGCAAGGTCTGAGGGGTCTACTATTTTAAGTTTCATCTTTTTGCCTTTAAGATAAGAAGTTTAAGTTTTAAGGTCAAGTTTTTTAAACGAACCTTTATAAGTTTCAAGACATTTCTCTTAATGCGCCTTGAAACTTTTCTATTATAGGCTTGTGGGTGTCCGCACATTTTAAAACCTACCGCTACAGCGCAAGAAGAGCAAATTGGTTGTCCGCTAGAACTCCAATCAGCTTCAACTTCATCACAAAGATAACATTTAGCCATCTGTTTTGTCCAAAGTTTTAAGTAAGTAGAGAATGTATTCAGCAATCTGGCAGATTTGAGGCCTGTGGAGCTTTGGTTTCTTATGTTCTGGAGCATCCCCCCAAAACTCATCAGATACAAAAGCAAGTTGGATGGCGGAGAGAAAGTTCACAATTTTCTCTCTTTCCTGCATGTTCGAGATTGCAATGCTAAGGACTTGCCCTCAACCATACAGCTCAGAGTCAAGCGTGTTTAGGAAGACTTGAACTCTGCTTCCATACTTGTTGACTGTGATGAATAGTTCTTTGTCCTGGGCAGAGCGAAAGCCTATTGTAGCACTTTGCCCTGCGTCGAGAGTATTTGTTTTCTTTTGCATAAGTTAGAGCAGGGGCGAGCCTGCTCTCTCCAAGATTAAAGTTTGTTACGCTTCGCTACCTGAGCGAGCAGGGCGGTTTTGTTTGGAGCTGAAGCTTTGCTTGAGAGGAATATGAGATCTTCAACCGTGCAACCTTCAAGAATACCACCAAGCAAGAAGCGAAGGAAGACAATTGTCTTCCAGTTGTCTGCCTTTGTACCGTGGTATTCGTTAAGGTGAGCTTTTTCTTTGGAGCAATACAACGCAGTTAGCAAGTCAAGCTTGTTTCCGCCTTCGTGGGTAAGGAGCTTCTTTGAGACAAGGAAGCGAGCAATCACCATTGTGTCGATGTATGGGAACGGAGTTGTTTCAGGAAGTTCTGGTTCTAAACCGCAAACCCTTATGTCGAAACCAGAGACGTTGTGACCAACGAAGACAAGGGTCTTTTCTTCTTCCTTTGTGAAGTGGTAAAAGAAATGCTTACGGGCGGAGAAGAACTCGCAATCTTTAACCATGTCCGCGGTAATGCCGTGGATTTTTTCCGCTTCTGGATGAATGGGGAATGGGTTTTTGTAGAGAGCTTCCTTATGATAGAGATCAAAGATTTCTTTGCTACAAGTTTGTATAGCTTTTAATGGTAAAATGCGGTCATCAAAGCCAGCTACTATGTAACCGAACTGCACAACGCCGCCTTGTAAGCCGCAAGTTTCACTATCAAGAACAACTAAAGTTTTTGAGGATTTTGTTGAGTTTTGCATTTTATTTATCTCACTAAGGGTAAAGAACTTAAGCTTCATTGGATGAAAGCTTAAGATTTATATCTTCGTCTTTGACAAAGATAGGTTTGACGTAAGAAGGGACAACTTTGTAACTTCGGCGGCAAGCTTTGAGACGAGTTTTTGCTATCTTTGCAATACCCACTTTGTCGTTTGTGTTTCCACCAAGGACGTAGAAGAAGTTTGAGCTTTCACACAGGTAAAGGCCAACATGTCCTCCAATGAAGACTCCTTTCGAGTCTCTTCTTTCGAAGACGAGAACGTCTCCGAAGGACGGATTTGGTGAAGGATTACCCCACTTCATCCAGTTCAAAGCCCAGAGGGGGTTTCTGCATTCTGGCTTGTCTGCTTTCTTGCAAACGTAGGCCATTAATAGGCCGCAGTTCCCCGATAACATTATATTACCAGCTCGATCTTTTATAACTATAAGTCCTGAAGGTACACTGACACAAAATAAGTCTCCCTCGTAATAAGAAGAACTTATATCTTTAGGGTTTATACTTCGGTGTTGCCCTACTCCTAGATAGATATTGTAAAGGTAAGGAATTTTGCAGTTAGGACTTACCATAGTTGTTCTGTACAAAGAAGCTTTATAGCCAGCCAAAACCCCAAGTAAAAGCAAGTTATCAGCTTGAGCTTTGTCGCCCGTAAAGATAGTGAAAGCTTCTTCGTCTTTTTTCTGCGTACCATCAAAAAACTTATAAGAATCTATAAAGATTCTTGCTTGCCTAGCACTTAAAGACAGAATGAAAGACATTTTAAGTTGTTTATAGTCTGAAAACAAGCCTATAAAGCTCTCTGGAGTCCTGAACATATAAGACATTGTTTGCTTCCGCCCTCTTGCTAAGTCCCCGCTGTTTACTCTTAAGTCAAAGAAAGGAAGTCTATCTAAAACAGCTTTTTTATGCTCCTTAGAGACTTTTATCCGTATAACTCCAGACAGTTTTTGTCCCTGAATCATTCCGTCTGAAAGAAAGGCGGCTAGAAGGGTTAGCTCTGCATCAGAGATACTTAAGTTTTCATTACTTCCAGCTTTAACTAAAGGGATAGATACTCCCGCTTTAGTAATGTTCTTGATAGCCCTTTTACCATAAGCTTTCTTCCCAGACCATTTTCCAAAGAACTCATGTTCTGGGTCGCAAGAAAAGTCTATAGTGTTACCACGTTTAATGTTTAAGAGTTCTCCAAGATAAGGCTTTTTCACAGGAAGCCATGAAGAAGTATAGGAGATTTCCAAGGTATCAGGATCTACTTGAGCGATCTCTGAAAAAGAGGAAGGATTGTTTACTACGGACTGTAGCGTAGCGAATCCTTCTTTAGTTAATATTTGAATGTCTCCAGTAAAGCACCAAGGTGTTGAATCATGTTTGTAAGAAAACAAACTTAAAGTTTTTGCCCATGCCATGATCTGGGGATTGTCAGAAACTCCAGAAGCTTCTCGCACTCCGTAAAGTTTGAAAGCTTCTTCAAGCATTCTTGTTTTTGGTAGAGTTTGAAGGAACTCTAAGCCTTTTGGTAAGTTTTTCATTCTTCCTCCTTTTCTGCGAAAGAAGCAACTACAGTTAAAAGAAGCCAACCGTGGAGATAGGGAAAGACTTTTTCCTCTATTAATCCAGCAGAAACCAGCACCATGTTTAGGATAATTAAAGCTCCTATAGTTAAGTATGTTTTGTTCATAGTAGATTCTTATACCTCAGAAGCTCTCTTCTTCTTTTTTGAAGCCCTATAGTAAGTTGCCTAACTGAACGAGCTTTATAGGTTTCGCTGGCATGAACGTCTTTTTTAATCTCCACCGTTAGGGTTTGCTTAAAGCTCCTGCGCTCACTTTGCCAAGGCTTGCTTAACTTAATCCTAACAAGCCTTCCTCTATAGGTTTTACTCAATTTCTTACTTACATCCTGCATAACTCACCTCGCTTTCTGTAATTTCCCAAGGAATTATCAAGGGGCTTGGTTTCCCCCACCTATCGGTGAAAGGAAGTTCCACCTTAAAGTATTCGTTAATCCTTTCCCTATAAGTTGTGTCCTTCTTGTGGACTTCCCACAAACCAGCATCATGGATTTGAAGCTTGTCTTTCATAGGGTATTCTTGAGGAAGGAGTAAGCCATTGTGAGCTTGCGCGTCCTTGTAAGTTTGGGGAAGGAAGAGATTTGTTTGAAGTTTAAAGTTCTCCCCTCTCTCCCCTTCACAAGCCCTGTCCATTACTTCGTTGATAACATCGGCAACACTTCCTTGAGCTGGGAGTGCAACCATTTGCTGTCTCCAAGTTTTGCAACGCTTTTCGTCGGTTGTCTCGCAGTAGTAACGTGCGCCGAAGATGTTCGTTGTGTAGCCAAGGGTTAGGCAATCATTTATGATCTTGTTTTGGTAATATTCAATGATCTCAGGGTTTTGATTGAAGTAGAAGTCTTGAATACGAAGAACTTCAAGTTCAGCTAACCCAGTCAAGAGAGCTATTGTCCGAGGCATACCTAGATAATTGGTGTTACCAGAGATTCCTATATGCCCATTTCTTCTAAAAACAAAATACCCTGTAGAGACTTGTGGACAATAGACCATTGTTCCAGAATGCTCGACTAAAGTTCTTTTCTTTGCCGTAGAAAGATTAAAGAACTTTCTATTATTAATTGAAACAGTATAAAAAGGCTTTTTACCTTTCTCTTGCTTAACTAAGACCTTAGAAGCCCGACCTGTTAAATGTATAACTGTCTGCCAAATTACAGAAGTTTTTTCTATGGTTGTCCCAACCTCCTCTCTCTTAGAAGAGCTTTCTTTATGTTCCCATACACAACCATCCCAATGATGAAGTTCTGTTACCATAACTTCAAGCTCTTCTTTGGAGAACTTTAAAACATACCAGCCAAGATTTTTAAAATCTGGAGTAAGCCCTCCTTTGAAAGTTATACTGTAAACTATATTTCCAATCGAGGAACGCTCAGAAGTTTCCTTTAGTTCATAAGATATACCTAAGGAATCAAGAATCCAACAAAGTCTTGTTATTTTTCTTTCTTTAGTGAACTTAAATCTAAAAGTTCCAACTCCTTGTTGGTCTACATAACTAACATTTCCATCTGCTTGCAAAGCAACCATTAAGCGAACATAATCTAAGGAAGTGAAGTAAGCTTCTTGATTAGTTAAAATTCCAGTATAAGGAATCCTAGCCGATTTTGGAAGTTTACTTGCTTCATACTTTCTAATGTTTTCAGGTAAATCAGTAGTAGCTGGGAAAGTGTGATCTTGTGTTCCAAGAAAACTAAAAGAAGTTCCTTCTATATTGTAAAGAGCCTCAGAAGCTTCAACATAATCTTTGTTTATATACATAGGAAATTCAAAATGAACTTTTCCATCTTTATCCCATACGGCTATTTGATCGTCTAAAGTTAAAGTATTAATAAACTTCCAACCTTCTGGAGTAAGAACCTCATGATCTTCTGTTACGCAAGCATGACAAACCGCTTTAAACTTTCCCCTCCGAGGGTCTTTCTTCTCCAATTTGACGTTGAAGTATTTGCTCCCTAGAACAGTATAAACGTCACCGCCGTTGCCAAGAATCTCTTTGTTGAACTTAGCATCAGCCATCCAAGTTACATAGTACAAGTCTCCAGAGGACAAGTCCACATTCACAAACTTAAGATCGCTTCTGCTTGGAATGATAATCATCTTACTGTTTGGTACAAGAGCTAGTTTGCTTTCTTGTTGAGCTAAGGCAAGCACGTCTGAATCTTCTTCTTCCTCTTCTTCTGGAGAGTAGTCTGACTCACTGGAAGCATGTTCAATCTCCATGACTGTGTAAACGAGGGAGTTCTTGCCAGTTGACCAGTTCATTACGTTTGCCCCAACACCATTGAGGAACTTCTTTGAAGAGAAACGATTTGACTTTGTTCCAGCCACACCAATGAAGCTTCGGAGTTTGCCTTCATCGTCAAGACGGGCTTTGATAAAGTTCTGCAAATAGGTCGCAATACTTTTTGCTTCAAGAATCAAATAAAGCAAGTAAGCATATTCAGGATACCTTGCACAATACTTAAGCATTGCTGCATTGCCGAAAGTTGGAGTCTTTCTCTTCCTGTCAAGAACTGGCTCAATTCCCAGAACATCAATTAAGAGCTTTCGCATTTGAGGAGTTGAGCGAATGTTCACAGGATACCCAACAAGAAGTTTAATCTGGTTTTTCGCACTCTCAAAGAGAGCAGAGAACTCTTCATCTTGTTTTCTGCGAACATCAAGATCAACGGTCAAGCCGTCAAACATTCTGCGAAGAACATTCTTTGCTGTACGGCTTTGCTTGTTCCAGTAATAAGCTTGGTTTTGCCGGTCTCTTGTAGAGAGTTCGTCAAGCAAGCAGTTCTTCAAGGCAAAGGTGAAGAGAGAATCCTTAGCGCAGTAATGCCAGCGGTCAATGGAGTTTGTTGCGTTGAGATCGTCTTTCCAATAAGCATAGCGTTCAAGGTAGAGAGAGCAAAGATAAGCCAAACCTTTCTTGTCTGTGTTTCGTAAGCAATGAGCAAGAACAAGAGTATCAACCCAAGGATGAACTTCTATCCCCCAAGTGTCTTGGAAGATTAAGCAATCGTAGTGGAAGTTTTGACCAATCAAACGAGTGTTTGGATGTGTTAAGATTTTCTTATTAAGATGTACGATGGCGGCTTCTTCAAAGCAAGAGAAAACTCGCTCGAAAGTACGAGTTGTTGAGCCAAGAAAAACTTGAACTTCTTTACCTTTCTTATCGTAGGCAACGTCTTTATACTTTTTTGTTTTCTTGGTAACTGCTCGAAGCAAAGGTATAGCATAGCCTTTATGTTCGTCAAAAGCATAGCCAATTGTGTCAATGGTCTTGCCTACAGTTTCCAAATCCACTGAAAGCTCCACAACTTCTCTATTAAGCCTATTGAGAAGTTTGGTAAGAAAGACGCGAGCTTGTTCAAACTCTTCAAACACTGTTGTGTCTGGCACGTAGTTTAAGAAGTAGTCTTTGTTTCCATCTTCCTTAATCTTCTCAAAAGTCCAAGCAATCTTAAGGTAATCATGCTCAATGGCTTTCCTTGCTGTGATTTGAAATTGGTAGGCATGAGGAATGATTGGTATGCAGACAACCTGCCCTAAGTCCAGAGCATCATAAACCTTAAGCAAGCTTCCACGAAACTTTACATTAAGACCAAAGGTTGAAAAAGCTCTTTTTGTACCTTTGACCGAGCTAATTTTGCCTATGTTCTTGTCGGACAGAGTATAGCAACCAAAAAAGTACAAACTCCACTTACCAGAGCAAACAATAATATCTGGTTGGAACTCTCGCAAATCCCTAAGCAAAGCTGTCAGATAATCGTTAAGAGTGTCGGAAATGTAGGTTTCTGGAAGATATTCAATGCAGTTGAAATCCTTCCTTACTTCTTTTGGAAGTTCTTTGGTCGAGAAAATCTCAGTGTCAAGTCCTTGTTGAAAACGAACTGGAGAGAGGTAGAAGTACCCAACTTCTTTTCTTCCAAGAGAAGAATCCATCATGGCGAAAGCAGACTTCAAAGCATTTTTCATCTGCATTGAAGCTGCGCCTTGATACGGTGCGCCAACTTCTTCAACTGTTGGATAGTCAGAGATTACAGCAATCTTTGGCATCTTTCTTCCTTAAGTAAAGTTTATTATAATATTGGGTATTAGAATAAGCTCTAGGGATGGGAGAGCAGGCTCCCCCATCGGTTAGATTAAAGCAAAACCAAGCTTAGAAAACTTGATACTCTTTGTCATTGTGGATTGCCCACACCCGTTTGATGGTGTTGATGTCGGTGTTTGCGTAATCATCGAACTTTTGGTCAACTTCTACTTTGAAAGAAAAGGCGTTCTTTTCGTCGTAAACTTTCAGCAAAGAACCAAGAGCATTGACTTGATGCGCAACCATGACCATACCGAACAAACGGTCATCTTCGACAGGTTTACCTTTCAAGTCCAGCGGCATTTCTCTATTCATGATTGCTTCGCCAGCTTTCAAGTAAGCTTCATCTTCCCGTAGAGCTTGTTCACACGCCCCTCCTTCTGGATAAGCGAAGTTGCTGTAGTTGGAGTCAGCGTCAGCCAAACCAACGAAAGAGAAAAGATGACCGAGGACATTCCAGAAACGAGGATTTTGCTTAGGGTCAAGACCAAGGATGAAATCGTCCCCATCTTCGGTTTTGGTAACTTCAAAGCCCAAGCCCATGCTCGCGTCTTTCATGGAAAAAGATTGAAGTTGAAGAGTCAAGTCGCGAACAGGAAGGTTTTCTTCTTCCATCTTCGGGTCATTGATCTTCAACATGAACTCAAGATTGCCCCAAGGATTCTTTTTCTCGTTGGAGATACCAAAAGTTTGACGGAAGCGGGGTTTTTCCGCCATATAAACTCCAGCGGGCAGAATTTGCACCTTACCAGAAGTTTCCATTTTGTTTGCGGCTTTTGTAGTGTTTACTAAATCTTTAAATGATTTCATTGTTTGTTTCCTAAAAGAAATAAAAAGTGTTTACCAAAGGGTTTGCTTAAATAGCCTTTTGTCCTGTAAGCTTTAAAAGTTCTTCATACTGCGCTTCTCCTATTTTGTTTGATTGTTTAAGAAAATGTAGCCAGCAAGCCCGTGTCCAGTCTTGCGGGTATTGTTTGTTTCCATCGTGTTGCTTTGTGTACTTAACTATGCTTTCTTCCGCCGCCACTGAAAGTCTGGTATACCAAATCGACTCCGTGGAGTTTGGCTTGGCTTTTACCTGTGGGCTATAGACAAAGCGGAAAATCTTAGGACTTTCCGCAAGTCTTGTATCCATAGCGTGAAAGGTTAAACCAAAGCTTCCAAGCCATTTGCTGATTGTTGTCGTAGAGCCTATAGCTGGAAAGCCTGTTGCTTCTTGCATTTGCTCGTCTTGCATCTTCTCTTTCAGCTCAAGCTCTTTCTTCTCGTCTCCAGAAGCAAGAGAACTTGAAGAGAAACCAGCAACTTTGTCATGAGCGCAAACAATCAAGTCTGTTCGTAAGCTTTCAAAGACCGTTCGCATCATGGTTGTACCTGTTCCTTTCCAAGCGCCCAAGGTAACGGACTTGTTTTTAGGCAAAGCCTTTTCGTTGACGAGGAAAGCTCCCATGCCCGTGGCTGTGTCGTCCAGAGTTGTGTACCCATCAAGGATCACAAGAACTTTATCTTTCTCTGTAAGTTCCATCAGAGAGTTCTTCCCCATGAACTTCTTTGGTGTAGCTTTATCCCCTTCCACAAGGTCTTTAACAAAAGGTCGCTCGGTGAAAAACATACAAGTTTCGTATACGCCGCCATGAGCAAGAAGACTTTTGGAAGTGTCTGTATCGGTAAACTTACCAACATAGTCTTTGTTCTTCTTGTTAATAGCTTCAGTCAAATCTGCAATAAAGATCGAGTCTGGTTTTAAGTAAGGTTGGATTAACTTCCAATAAATGCTTAAGCCGTCTTTGAAGCCTTTGCTTGCATTGTCTTCGGTAAAGATGAAGATTACTTTGTAACCTCCGGCAAGATAGGCTGGGAGGAAGGACACCAAGTTTGTGGACTTTCCAGAGCCTCCAGTTCCGTAGATAAGAATCTTCAAGGGGGCAGAGGATATTCCAGCAAGCAAGCTTGCTAGGTCGTAGGTTGGTTGCTCGACTTGCCCAATTAATTCGCTCATTTCATTTTTCCTTAGTCGAAAAATTCGACTTCTTTGGTTACAGTGTTTATCTTACTAGGTTTGAAGCCTAGAACTTTTAAACTTCTTCCTACCGAGCAATGCTCTATAAGCTCGCAAGGCCGCCCATACATATAGCATTCATGGTAGTTTTTTGGGAAGAACTTCTCAATGGTTTCTTGAGCCAAGGCTATAATATCTGAAGCTGTTAGCTTCTCTATATCGTAGGCTCTGTAAAAGTCTTCAAACCTTCTTAACTTTTTAGCTACATTGAATTGAAAGTCTTTGAAGTAAGTTTCATAAAGCCTTGGCTCAAGGATATATTTGATTGTTTGGCAAAAGTCTTTTGCCGCCGATAAGGAAGGATTGATGATCCCTCTACGAACTTCAAAAGTTGTTAACTTTGGAATCTCCAGCTCTCCCTTCGCAATCAAATAGTTTACCCCTTTTGTATAGAGAAGAAATTGTGGGCGAAGCATGTAAACATACTCAGGCCAGTTTGTTTCCTTTGCGTAGTTTCCTACAGTCTTCTCGTCGAGAGCTGTTGAATGATCTCTCTCCACCGCGAGCATGTCAGGCTTTATTGAGAGAGTTACTCCGTCTAGCAAAGGCATGTGCAAAGCTTGCTCCGCCGAAATACTATCATTCAAAAGGAAAGGAGCGATTTCTTCTTTCGAGAATGGATACTTTCTCCAATACTTCTCAAGCAGAGAGTTAAGTCTTTCTGGAGTTTTCACCTTCTCTGGCTCTTTGCCAAGCTTGGCGCGTAAGGCCATAGCTTTGTGAAAGTAAGGAGCAAAGGTTTCATCAACGTAGTCGAAAGCTTTCTCTTCTGCGTCTTCTTGCGAAAGCTGTTCAATGTAGTAGCCTTTTCTTGCTAAGTAAAGACTTTCAGCAAAAGCTCCGCCGAAATCTAAGTCTCTTTGAAAGACTTGAGGTTGACGAAGATTGAAGATTCTGAGCAAAGCCCAGCGAAAGGAACAGCCGTCTGTGTCCAGAGAGCTTGTAACATGGGTTGGAAAACTTATCTTATAAGGCATTAAAGCGATCTCCAGTTCTACCTAAGTTTAAAATCTTTTTTCTAGTTTTCTGAGTTCGACTCAAACCTCTAGCTTTGTACTTTTTGCATTTTTTACTTAGAAAAAAGTAACTATGAAACGGTTTCCAAACTTTAAAACGTTTAAAATTTCTTAGCTTAGGGAGTTTAAAAGGTATAAAAGGCAGCCTGTAAAAAGGTCTTAAATCTAACTCAAGCAAACTGGTAAAGTTATACTCTGGAAAGGTTCTTAAAATAAACTCACAAAACATTTTCTTCTCTCCAAGCTTTGACTCTGTTGAAAACTTCTTGTTCTTCTGGTTGGTAAATTTCCAACTCCAAGCCAAATTGTTCGATAGACATTTTCATACTATCAAAAAGATCGTTGTCTTTCTTTGTCGGCTTTTTTGGCTTTGCTGGAGCTTTCAAAGCTCTAGGCTCTCTTGGCTTTGCTGGAGCTTTCTCTTTAACAATGATCTGAACTGGTTCTGATAGAATCTCCCCGCAAATAGTACAGCAAAGAGCAACTTCAGTTGTCAGGGAGAACTTTCTTTGTTCTTTCCAAATCCCTGACTCATTCCCACATCCTTCTTTTGTGCAGGTTATGCTTTCCAAAGCCCCAAGCTTTGGAGTTTTAAGTTTTGTTTTCTTTTGAACAACTTCTGGCTTGAACTCAGTTTCAATCCGCTTCCAAAGAATGACAACGGCTGTTTGTTGGAAAGTGAAGTTTTCAGCCTGTTCTTTGAAACCAGCAACCAGAGCTTTAAGTTCCTTAAGGAAGCTTGGAGAGTAGGCTTCTTTGTCTGAAGAGCTTATGTCTTTTGGCCAATCTAGGTTTGGCCAGAGAGAGTGGAAGTCTGCAAGAAGAGTGTTATCGAACATTTTGTTTTCCTAGGCTTAACCAATCTGGAGCAAAGTAATGCTCTTCAATATAAACTTCCTCTCGTTCTGAGGAAGCGGTTTCTGATTTTTCGCTTTTTGCCAAATTCGGCAAAGCAAGAAGCCTATTTATCTTTGGTTTAAAAGAATAGTGCTTGTAACCTTCTGCAATTTTGTTTGTCATACTATATCCTCAAGCTTTAATGTAAAGTTCAACTTCTGCCCTAGAGCAAGAAACATAGAAAAGAATTTGCCTCAAAAGGATGTTATCTCTAGTGCAAGCTGTAATGTCTTGCAAATCAACGAAAACCTTTGGAATAGTTAAACCTTGGCAAACATAAGTATTAACGCTGTAAGCAGGTTTGAAGTCCATCCAGACAGAGAAGAAAGCTTTTGTAAGCTTTGCATCCCTTCTTGCAAAGACCGCAGTCCTTGCGCTTTCATAAACAACTTCATTTGCTGGAAAGTAACCAACGAAGAGCTTGTCTGCATAATCATCTGTGCGGAAAGTAAGCTTGAAAGCTGGGATTGTGAAGCGATCAACTTTAAGTTCTTCATAACCTACCTCCATGATCGTTCCCAAACTGTTTGTGAAGATTGGAGAGTTTTTGTCCAAAATACCAGCTTCAGAAGAAGGACAGTAAGGACGTTTGAAGACAATCCGCTCTCCCATCGCTGGAAGCAAAGAACCAAACAAAGAGTTCTTTATGAAGTTGTTGTAATCAGTGACTGCATGAAGCTTTGCTCCTTTCTCACTGAAAGCAATTATCCTCGCCGTCCCAAGCATGAAGTCTCCAAAGCTTTCTTCGATCTTCTTATAGAACTCTTTCTCAGAAACTCTAAAGTCTTTTGGGAACATTTTCATCGTTCCAACGGTTGCGCGAAGTTTGTGGCAAAATTCCCAAATCTCTGTCTTGTTTCTCATTGGCTCATCAAGCTCAAACCTTGGAAACTCTGGAACATTGAAGGCAGGTGAGAACTTCTCTCCAACTGGCGGACACTGTTTGCTGTCCCCGCAAATAACAAGTCTTCTCGCCAAACCTTTAACCTCATCAAACCTTGCCTTATTCATTTGAGAAGCTTCATCAAGAAGGACAAGAGAGTAAGAACTCCAGTCTGGCTGAGAAGCTTGCGTCAAGCTAAATCCGTGAGAGCTTGGCTCAAGAACATAATTAAGAGAAGAGCAAACAGTTTTAAAGTCCACATTTTCAATTTCTCCAAAAGATTTTCTAAGTAAGTTTACAGCTTGGTTTGTTTCAGCTACAACTAGAACTTTACGAAATCTTTTTTCTTCTATAATGTGCTGCAAAAGAAAACTTTTCCCAAAGCCAGCCTCAGCTTCTAGTATAGTTCCTTTCTTTTTTTGGTCGAATGTCCGGTAAATTCCGTGTTTTGCCGCTAACTGACTGTTATTTAACATGTTTTTTATAATCCGTTGTGCCCAGTGAGGCTATTATACACACAATTTATTAATTAGTACAAATTAATTATATCACTATATTTTTGTTGACATGGGTATATAACACATATATAATTAGCTGGCAAGCGAAAAGCGAAGGCGGTTCACTTGTTTACTCCTTATGTATAGGCGAATATGGATAGCCCCTTACTCCTTATATATAGACCACAATAGCCCATCCTCAAAAAGGAAAACAAAATGAAAACTTCAAGACTTACCAAACTTACCAAACTAACTTCTTTCGCTTCTCTACCTCTTCCCCGTTATATTTCTACGGACATCGGAAAAGGAATATCAAAACTTGCCAGACAAAATCGTTACAAGTTTACAAGCGGCTATCGTACAGGCGATAAGCCCCGTATTAATCCAAGTAAAACTTTCTTCTATCTTAACTCTGTCTTCTCTCCGGCTTTAAGAATGGAAGAGTTCCAAGCTTACAGATTAGAAGACGATACTATAATAAATGCTCTTGTTGCTCGCCTTCCCCATGAAAGATTTCTTGCTGGCTGGACTATGGGAGAAGGTATGGCTTCAGAACTTCATTATAAAGTTTTCGAAGGCAAAGAAGAAGCTTTGTTCGCTGCAAGGGAAGAAGCCAGAATATGCTGTGAGCAAATGGAAGAAGCTTTATACCTTGAAGAACAAGAAGAAGAAGAAGAAGCTTAACCTGGACTCAATAGAAACTTTACTTATCGAGGTACTAAAATTAAACTTACCAACTTAAAAGGTCCTTTCCAAGCAACAGCAACTATCGACTCAGACTTCTGCTTAGAAAACAAAGAAGCCCTCATTGCAGACTTCGCCCAACAAGTTGAAGCTCAAGGCGGTGAGTGGGAAGTAAAAAATGGAAACTTTTACATCAAAAACTCCCCTCAATTCTTTAATCTCCCAAATCTACCAAAAGTAAGAACTGGGACTTTAAAATTCTATTCGAGAGACTTTGCTTTTACTTGGATTAATGAAGAAGGCAGGGAGCAAACTTGTTACGGGAGTAAGCCCAAAGCCAAAGCCTTAACGGAGAATGGTTTTATAGTAACTCTGCTCAACGGCTCAACCATAACTTATACTTTAAATAAATAACGGAGAATCCTTATGTTAACCCTAACCCTGCAAAACAAAACTTTACAAGCTGCCCTTATGGCTCTTTTGGCTGAAAGCACGGAAGGTTTTAAAATCTACACAAACTTTAGCCAAGAAGGAGAGAAAACAGCCCTAAAGATTGAATTTTTTTATGTAGAAGGGCCTATGGAGCTTTTTGAGGCTATTAGAACTTACAACAAAGCTTCCAAAGCTTTGACCGCTTTTGAGCAATCTGTGAGCGAAATCTTGACAAGAACTTGTCACGGAGTTGGTTCAGGTTACGTCTGGGCTACCTTTGTACAAGTTTGAAACTTACCCAAACCCCATAACCCTAAATAACAATAAGGAACTTTATCATGCTTCATCCACACTTAGAAACAGCTAAATTCAAAGCAGAGATTATGAAAGCTAAAAGAAAACAAGAAGAGCTTACTATATTAAAACTTAAGTTGAGTTTAGTAGGCTTGTTTCTACTTTCTATCTTAGTTTTCACCATTTAATCTAAAACTACTTTGCAAGGAACTCCACCATGTCCAGAAAACCATTTAACCCAAAAGTCCTTATCCCAACACTTGCCCCTGCCTCTCCTCTGAATCAGAACTTCACAGAAGAACAGCTCACAATATTCTCAGCCTTTGGCGAGCTATTTGAAGTAAACCCAAAAGGTAAACTTGTTGTGAACAGCTTGGCTGGAACTGGAAAGACCTCCTCCGTCCTTTCCTTGGCTCAACAAAACCCAGACAAAAGTTTTCTGATGGTTTGCTTCAACGCAAAGAACGCCGAAGAGCTTAATCATAGAGCTTTGGGGAATGGGATATGTAATCTCCAAGCCCTCACCCTCAACAAGATTGCCTATGACTGGCTTGTGCAAAACACACGCACTTATCCCAAACCTTTCGTTCCTGTTGACTGGTTGCAAAAGAATGTTGTAAGTTCGCTGAACCTTCATCAAAAGCTTGCAGAGAATGTAAGTTGGAAGCTGTCAGCTTTGATGAAAGGTTTCTTCAACAGCTCCTATCTTTCTTGTGGAGATTTTCTTGCCTCTTTGGTTCAAGAAGTTGATTTTGACGAAGAACACTATCAAGCAAGCAAAGCTCTTTTAAACTACGAAGAAAACTTCTTCAACCTTGAGTCAATCAAAGGAACTCCAGTCTCCTTTGAAGCAAGCATGAAGCTTTATCAAATCTTTGGCGGACAGTTTCCCCACACTGATGTTATCATAGTCGAAGAATACCAAGACATTAACTCTGTGCAAGCCCACATCATCGCACAGCAAGAAGCTTTCATCGTTGCAATTGGCGACATTTACCAAGACATATACTCTTGGCGCGGAAGTGGCGAGTTCATTGAGATTGTTCGCAAAGAACGCTGGCCTGAGCTTGCTCTCACGACAAGCTTTCGCGTCAATCCAAAAGATGCAAAGCTTGCAAACAAGTTGCTTTCCTATCTTGGCTGCGGTAACGCTGAGCTTAAAGGAGTTTCCAAAAAACAAGAAGTTGAAACAACGGCTTACTTGTTTCGCACCAATGCCGCCGCCTTGCTTACCGCAAGTCAGTTGCTTGACGAAGACGAAGAGTTCAAACTCACTCTTGATCTGAAAGCAATTTGGGATGAACTTTGGTACGTTCACTTCTTGCTTCAAAACAAAGTCCAAGGAAAGAAAGCTCCAGCTACTATTGGCTGGATTAAAACTAAGGAAGCTTTCCTCAAGGCTATCGAGTTCAGCTCAGAGATCAAGCGTTACCATAGCCTGTACACCCTCATTGCCCAAAAGCAAGGCGGCCTTTACGGGATGCAACAGAAGTTTAACAAGCTTGCAGAAGATACAGAGAACAAAGTTCTTCCAATCACAATCTCCACCTGCCACAAGGCTAAGGGCTTGGAGTGGGACTTGGTAGTTCTTGGGGGGGATTTATATGAAGAGACTGAGAACTTTGGAAACCATGAAGGGGCAAAGCCAGAGAGCGAGTATCTTGAGTTCCTTCGCTTGCTTTACATTAGCGTGACAAGGGCAAAGGTTCGGACGGAAATGTCGCAGGAGCTTTACCAATACATTGCTTACCTTTCTTAAGTTGGAGATAAGCAGGACGAACATCTTTTTCCTATTGGACAAACCGCTACCAACCTTGGTGGCTTTAATTTTACTTTAACCTACAGAGGATTTAACAATGTACGAAAGCAAACACCAACAAGCCATTCGCTTAACTCAAGCTTCTCTCGACGCTACAACTTGCGCCATGCTTAAAGCTTGCAACAACCATACTTTCCTCCATCCAGCGCAGAAAGCCGCTTGTATGCAAATACTGATAGCCCTCGTGGTCTCAGGCTACAGAGAAGAAAAAGAAGAAGAGTGGGAAGCTTTGATAGTTAGTCATACAGTCTAATAAACCCAAGCCTAGGGCAAGCTAGGCTTTCACCACATAACAAAAGGTATAAAGTAATGAACGAAGAAAACCATAAAACCTACCCCCCCTACCAAGAGACGTTCTTCCGTTTGCAATATCTACTCGCAAAAAGAGAAAAACTTGTTGTAGAAAAGACAGCTCTCGCCAAGGCAAAGCTTGAGCTTAAAGCGGAAGATAAGAACCAGACCTTGATGCTGGAACATGCTGATCCTAAGCTTAGACTTTTCCACCTAAAGGCTAAGATGTCTTTAACGAGAAAACAGAGTATGGTTCAGGCAAGTTTGCTCGCCAAGGAAGACAAGCTCTCAACTATGAAAGATGAAATTTCTATGGCTCGCGAGGCCATGCGTCAGCAAGAGCAACTTTGGTGGGCTTCTTGTTTGACTTCTTCCTTGAAGGAAGTTCTGTTGGAAGAAGACTACAAACGAATTGTTAGTAGAGCCAAGGCCAAACAAGAAGCCTTGCGTGTTGAACTTAGCTTCTGAGGAGGACAAATGTCAGAACACTATTTGCTGGACGGTTTGCCTGTGGCGACTTATCCTTTTAAACTTGAGAAAGCTTTGGAAGGTTGTTTGGTTGGGATTTTGAATAGAAAGACCAAAACCGTAAGACCTTTATTTCTTAAAAGAGCCTACAGCCCTCTGTATGCTTACCTTTCGTCCCATCCTAAATGGAGACAAGTTCCCTTTGGTAAGTTGCAAGACAGCTTGGAGAACTTAGTCCTTCTTCAAGAAAAGAAAAGTCCTATATTTCATTATAAGAAAGTAGGCAAGTTGTGGGAAGTTTGCTTCCTCATAACTTCTGTTAAAAGTGAGGGCTGCTGCCCAAGACATGCCTTCTCAAACCTGCAAGCAAAGAGAAAGAAACTCAACGGAGCAAACAAATGAAAACTTACATCCTGCCAATCACAAAGAACTATGTCTCAAACTGGACAATCCTTGAAGCAGTCCGAGAGCTTATTCAAAATGGCCTCGACGGACAAGGCCAATTCTCCATAACTTACACCGCAGAGGAAGAGAAGCTTTCTCTCTGCTCCACCAACACTAAGCTTGAACCAAAGAAACTTCTTCTTGGTTGCTCTGAGAAGCAAGGAAAGGCCATTGGAAAGTTTGGCGAAGGGCTTAAGCTGGCAATTGTTGTCCTTCTTCGTGAGAAGAAAGACCTCTTCATCTTCAATGCAGAAGACCAGTGGAAGCCAGAGTTTCGTTGGGCAGAAGCTTATGATGAAGAGATTCTCCACATTGATGAGCTGGCAGACATGAGCGAAGGCCAAGACTTTGCCGTGCATGTTTATGGAATAAGAT
>Ga0172380_10003969_pt1 | contig 19609 bp, 17 predicted proteins | sample Leawe162metaG_FD_119747 | JGI IMG/M metagenome (GOLD analysis project Ga0172380, IMG submission 119747) | Leachate microbial communities from a municipal landfill in Southern Ontario, Canada - Leachate well 162 metaG | ecosystem: Engineered > Solid waste > Landfill > Unclassified | place... | reverse complement strand
GCAGTCATTGGCATCGCGGTTGGGGTGATCCTGACTTCGTGGCGCGGCAAGACCGGACCACTTGGCATGCTGGTCTATCTGGCGCCATCGGCGCTGGCATTGCCCTTCGGCCTGATTCGCGGCAATCAGTTCGACCTTGGGGCAGCGGGCGCGCTGCGCGAGAACCTGTCGCTCGGGGCCACCACCACCACCGGGGCAACCGGCGAGGGTTGGGACACCCTGGGAGGCGCAGTGCGCGGGATGATCCAGGATCTGCCCGGCGCCGCATTCGGCCCCTATCCGTGGCAAGCTGGCGGTCAGCCCCTGCCGCTCATTGTCGATGGCTTGACCTTCATCGTGCTGGCTGGATTGGCTTTCATAGCCTTGAGAAATCGGACCACTCGCAACGAAGCATTCACGCTGATTCTCCCGGCGATCGGAGTGCTCATGGTCGTGGCAGCGGCCTTTGGCAACTACGGCTTTGTCGTGAGGCAGCGCAGCCAGGCAGCAGCATTCATTGTTCCCGTCGCTGCAGCTGGCTGGGTCTTGTACAAGAATCGCCGCGCCAATCTCCGTTCGCCTGCAACGTCGAACAATGAGCAACTCAGTGTCTGACGGTCCAGGACTGCACCAGTGCCGCATTCTCATACTCGTGATGGCCACCGCCCGCCAGCCCTGGGCGCGCTACCAGCAGGTGCAACAACAGACGTGGTGCGCGACAGTGCCCGGTGACATCCAGGTCCTTCGTTATTTCAAGACGGGAGCCATCATGCCTCTCGCACCACACGCATCAGCGATTCGCGAAGCAATGCGCTTTGGTCGCAAGGGACACCTCCAACGAGTGGGCGATCATCAGCTCAACTGGCGCGCTCGCAGGATGCAGCCGCAGACCCACGTCAGGGCTGACGGTGATCTCGAGGTATCCGTCCCTGATTTCATTCACTGGAACGGGGTCGCCACCATCGCCGCGCTGCAATGGGCATTGCAAAGTTGTCAGTTCGACTTCGTGCTGCGCGTGAACAGCAGCGCCTACGTCAACCCGCCCGCGCTCGCCGAATTCATCACCGAGCTTGATCCGCATCACGAGATCTATGCCGGTTCTATCGAGTCTGGCAGCAAATTCTGGGGATTCGACTTCATCAACGGCGCTGCTGTGCTCCTGAGTCGCAGAGTCGTCGAACGCGTGATGACTCACTCTTCACAATGGGACCACCGCTTCACCGATGACGCTTCCTTGGGTTTGCTTGCGCGTGAGCTCGGCATCCGTCCGATCTCGATGCCCGTTCTTCGCATCTCCACCGATCGGGAGCTCAATGAGCTGGATGCCAAGAGGGCTCGCGAGCAAGTGGCCATTCGCTTCAAGAGCACAGAAGAGCCCCGACTCGAGGAGCCTCGCATGCTGCGGGTTCACGAACTGTTGATGCAGGCAGACAGCTAACTGCATGCCGAACTGGGATCAATGGAGATTTCCGGGTCTATGACCATGCTCTGCATCAGCACCTGCGGGGCAACGTCGGCAACGACCGGCTGCTGGAACTTGATCTCCACCGTGCGCTGTTGGTCCCGGTTGATTGGCAGATAGGTGTACCAGACCGCTCTGCCGTTCTCGTGCCCCAGATACAAGGAACTTGGAGCGCCGTCGATGGTGACCGAATTGAAGCGCGCGTCCACCGGTGCGTAGACGTAGAGCACCGTGCTCGTAGAGCCCTTGGGTGCCGAAGAATCATCAGATCGGTCATAGATGCCAAGGCCGAAGGGCAACTTCGCCGGTGAGGCATTCACCAGACTCACGCGCAAGGTGGAGTCCATCATCGGCGCATCGCAACTGCCGGGCCGGTAGTCAACGCTCGTCTTCATGAAGGCATCCATCTTGCTGGCCGAGGAGTTGTTCAGCGCCAGCGCCAGCACCGGGCCGGGAGCATTCGGCACTTCCCCGCCGGCAATCGTGCCAGCGAACCAGGCCTCTTCCGCAGGTCGGGCACTCCAGATTCGAGCATGGCCTTGCGAGATCGGGCCGCTGAGCGCATCCACAAGCGCGATCGGATCCCAAGCGCCTGTCAGGAGCTTTGCGATCATCGCGCGCACCAAGGCCATCGAGATGTCATCGCGCTTGTGCGGATCTCGATACTTGGAATACACGTCGACAGTGAAGAAGCGCTCAGCGTTCTCGGAATCGATCGTGGCTCCCTCAGCACTCACTGGCCCGGTCACGGCAAGCAGCGCCGCGACCACGCGAGGGTCAATGGCAATGACGCCGTCAACTGCTTGCCCTTGCGCTGCCATGCCATCGGCTGCCAAGCGCGCCACGAAGGGGAAGTTGGCTGAATGGTTGAAGGTGTTCCACGCCTTGAGCCGGTTGCCCCACATGGCCTTGGAATCTGCAGGTGCAGAGCCTGTCGGTATCGGTGTGAGCGTGAGGTCGGCGCTGGAGCCCGTCGATGCCACGCGCAACCGCCCACCTTCGGCTCTCACCACGACGTAGCCGCCGGGGAAGCCGCCAGAACCTCGAGCCTCGGCCGGGTTCTGCAGCATCACCAGCCAGGTGCGCGCGCCGTTCTCCCCGAACAGGGATGGACCCCACTTCGCAAGCTCGCTGACCACCCTTACCGGTTGCCACGATTGCTCAGTGAGATCGCGCAGCTCAGTGATGACCTCGGCGACTTGAGGAAGCAGGCGATCAGTGTCAATTGGACTCAAGCGCCCAGCCGCTGACTCCAAGGAGGTCGAGAGTGCAAGCAGGTCAGGCGAAGTGCCCTGGAGTGCCGAGAGGTCGAATCTGCCATCGGCATCGCGCAGTCTGGTCTCGATTACCTGCTCAGCCTGGGGAATAAGCGGTTCCGCGGCAGCCAGGACCTCATCGAGAGATACGGCCAGATCCGTGACTGCGCTGGCTGTTGTACCGACGAAGGGCACCATGGACAGCAATCGCCACGGCAGTCCTTGGGTGGAATCGGAGAGCTGTTGAACTTCCGGACGGATCAGGGTGAACAGGCCAGGAAGCTGGTTCCACTGATGTCCGAGGGCGGCGGACTTCAAAGTAGTCGCAGAACTCTGAACGGCGCGGGCCGACTGATAGGTCTGCATCCACGAGTAGGCCAGGCCGGCGAACAGGGCACCCAGCACGAGCGCCGTGATTCCTACCCACAGCAAGACTTTGCGTCGAGTTCCGCGCCCCGCCTCAGCAGCGCTCGACACCGTCACTGAGCGATTCTCTCAACCGCAGAGCCCTTGAGGATTCGACGCCCCAGTGATTGCACTCGGCCCCGTGTGACTCGCAGCGCCAATCCGGTCACCTTCTCGTGCGAGTAGCCAAGTTCAATGAATCTCTGCATGATGAATGCCTGCTCATGCTGGGAAACGAGCACAAAGCTCACCCCATCCGGCGCAATGAGGATCTCCCGACGCTTGAGCACGGCGAACTCCAGAACTGCGCGCTGGATCGGGGGATGCTTCCAATCGTCCCCCACCACCACTCCCCGCGGGCTGAGGATCGAAGTCGCGTGTCTCAGGTCTTGTGCCACCGCGTAGTAGTCATGGTTAGCATCCACGTACACCACATCTGCTTGAACTCCCAGTGACCGCAGGTACTCGCATCCACATTCCGATGTCGCACGCAACGGCGCAATGCTCGAGCCCAATCCATGCGCGTGCACAGCATTGCGAAAGGTGTTGATGAGAGCCGGTTCACCCTCGGTGAGGCGCAGACGATCCTGCCCCCACTCAGTGGCCGGCAATGAATTGCGCCAATGCTCCGGGGACCCCAACCAGGTGTCAATGCAGATGATGCTCGTCTGGACATCGCGTGCACGTGCCTCGCGTGACCAGGCCAGCGCCGAGGCACCCTCCCAGGAGCCGAACTCGACGAGAACATCTGGGCGCAGGACCTCCATCACATCCGAGAAGAACCTGCGCTCGCGCGCTTGCACATCTGGCCAAGGACCATCATCACTTGGCTCAGGGGTTCCCCACAGATGCGCTGAGATCATGCTCGCACGATATCCGCAGAGGCATGGCTGTTGGACTCACGCGAACCAGACTCCGGCTTGGCTTACTTGCCTGTGCCCAACCACCTGAGCACAGAGGCAATGCCATCGCTGAGTGCGATTGGCTCGATTCCAGGGAAGAGCTGGCGAATCAGTGTCGGATCATTGCGCGAATTGCGAATCTCGCCGGTGCGCGGCTCGCGGTGCACAAGTTGCAGCTGGCGCATCGTCTGGTCCTGGATCACTGAGATGACGTCATTGACTGTGACGTGCTCACCGAAGGCGAGATTCACGGGTCGGGGCCACGACAGACGCTGCTCGACTGACCTCACGATCACCTGCACGACCGATGAGACGTGCGTGAAGTCGCGGGTCTGATTGCCATCGCCGTGCACCTCCACCGGACGATTCAGCAGTGCGCTCTGGGCGAATCGCGGAATCACGGCGGCGTACTCGTGATCAGGGCGCTGGCCTGGTCCATACACATTGAACAAGCGCAGCACGAGCACATCCATCTCGTACACCTCGCGAAAGGCAAGCGCATAGGACTCGCCAGCCATCTTGCTCGCCCCGTAGGGAGACAAGGGCTGCATCCACATCTCTTCACGCTGAGGCAGGTGCGCATTTGCTCCGTACACCGAGGACGAGGAAGTGAAGATGAAATGCGCCGCTGACTCGCGAGCTGCCAGAAGGACATTGAGTGTCCCCGTGGCGTTGACCAGGTGCGTGCTGGCCGGGTCCGCAATAGAACGCGCGACGAGGCCACGTGCAGCCAGGTGCACCACGACATCTGCTCCAGCCATCGCGCACGCCACAGCTTCGGGGTCGGACACCGAGCCCACCTGCACGTCAACATCCAAGCCCTGCAGATTTGACGGAAGTCCGGTTGAAAAATCATCGAGCACCGTCACATCGTGCGCACTGGCAAGCAACTCACGGACGAGATTGGCACCGATGAACCCTGCGCCTCCCGTCACCAGAATTCTCACGTCGGCCATCATGCCGCCTTGCAGCAATCGACATCAGGTGGGTCCTGACGCGAGCGGAAAGCACAGCCGACCTGTCACACTTCGGGCAATGTCACCTGCGAGCAAGTGGACCGTGAGGCGAGTCAAGCAGTCCCTCGCCGCTCGCTCTGCTCGGCGACCCAATCTCGCAGAAGAGTTCACGCCTGCTTCTTCGCAAGCGATCACAGCTGTCCATCCCACTGAGATCGAAGCAATGCTCAACCGAACTCCACAGACCTTCGACCTCGAAACCTCATTGGTGTTCCCCACCAGCCAAGACATCACCGATGCCGCTACGACCTGCCACACAGAGTTGGGGGTGTGGCCGATCTCCTTCAGCTACCCCAAAGCCACCTTGCCCGTGCACGCCGACAGGGTCGAGCTGATCAGTTCCATTCGCCCTGGCACTGCATATGCATTCGACAGCGAGCAGGCGTACATGCACGCCTACGCCAATGCCAGCTACAGCATCACCCACCGCAAGGCTGGATGGGACTGCTTCCGACACGTCGAGATCATGGCCTCGGGGTCACTGCCGCTGATGGTGGATGCACACGAGATTCCGCAGCATTGCCTTGTGCACTACCCGAAGCAGGCGATGCGAGGCATTCTCGATCACTTCCTCATTTCACGTGATCGGGCCCCTTCGTGGATTGAAGATGCCTTTCGCGAGCACTTTGAAAGTCATCTGACTTCAACCGCGATGGCCCAGTACTTGTTGAAGGCCAGTGGCTTGGAGAACGCGGGGAATGTGCTCTTCGTTGATGCTCAGCTGCCGCTGTCACCTGACTATCAGAGTGTGCTCACACTGATAGGGCTGAAGCAGTTGCTTGGTGCGCGATGTCGCGCCTTCTACCCCACTCCATACGTGTACGAGGACTTCAAGGATGCGCTGAGTCTGTACGGCCGTGGTTTCGGCTACACGTGCGCAGTTTCCCGGAGCGCTCGTCCGTCGAGCGAGCGCCAGCAGTCCAGCCGGGCGCTGGGCGCGCTATTGCGCTCGGGCGGCTTCGATGCCGTGATCATCGGCAGCATCGCCCGCAATGCGCCACTGGCCATGCGGATTCTGGAGATGTTCCCACCGGAGCAGACGGTATGGATCCATGGCGAGGACGCCCCACCGAGCGATGTCACCATGGAGCTTCTTCGCACTTCGGGTACTCATGCCTTCGTGCGCGCTGTGCCCGACAGCTCTGCGCCTGCATAGTCAGCGCTCACCGGATCTTCGCCTTTGCGCGTGTGCCCTGCCCACTGCACACGAAGACGGTATATATAGTTCACTCCGACAACATGCGTTGTCCTGCCACGGCAAGTGACGCGAGAGTTGAGGGCTGTGGTGCGAACCCTGGTCACTGGTGGAGCGGGGTTCATCGGATCTCATCTGGTCGACCAGCTCCTTGCCTCCGGCGACTCAGTTGTGGTGCTCGACGACCTCTCCACTGGGCGCCACGAGAACATCCGTCAGCATGTCGACAACCCCAGGCTCGAATTCATCAATGGCTCGATTCTCAAAGCCGCCCTTGTCGACGATGTGATGCAGGATGTCGATCGCGTCTTCCACCTCGCGGCTGCGGTTGGCGTCAATCTCATCGTGCAGCGGCCGTTGGAAAGCCTGGCCATTAACATTCGCGGTAGCGACATCGTGCTGGAGAAGTGCCACAAGTACGGACGCAAGGTCCTGGTGACCTCGACAAGTGAGATCTACGGAAAGAACACCTCTGACGCCTTGGGTGAGGAGGATGACCGAATTCTCGGCTCGCCCCTGAAATCCCGGTGGTCATACAGCGCTGCCAAGTCCATAGAAGAAGTCCTGGCATATGGCTACTGGGCTGAGAAGGGACTCCCCACAGTCATCGCGCGACTGTTCAACACCGTGGGCCCTCGTCAAGTCGGTCAGTACGGCATGGTCGTGCCGAGATTCGTTGAGCAGGCGCTGCGCAATGCCCCGATCACCGTGTATGGCGACGGAACCCAGAGTCGCTGCTTCTGCCACGTCTCAGATGTTGTGCGCGCACTTGTCGGCTTGATGGACAATCGCGATGCTGAGGGGCGAGCCTTCAACATCGGCAATGCAGATGAGATCTCGATGCTCGGCCTTGCAGAGGCCATTCGCACTCAATTGAACTCCACCAGTGAGATCTCGATGGTCCCCTACGAGCAGGCCTACGAGCACGGATTCGAAGACATGCAGCGACGCCGTCCCGACACCACCCGCATCAACGAACTGCTCAACTGGAGTCCGACGCTGACCCTGGAAGAGATCATCCGCGACGTGTCAGCAGATCTGCGCTCGCGGATGTCATAGTGGACGACCTGTCCCTCGGCCTCGCGCTGCTGGCCTTCGTGGGTGCTTTGGCGTTGAGTGCTGCGCTGGTCTGGATGAGCATTTCCATCGCGCATCGATACGACATCGTCGATCACCCCGATGGCGCCCGCAAGGTGCAGGCCTATGCAATACCAAAACTCGGCGGAGTCGCCATCGCCATTGCCTTCTCAGCAATGGCCCTGCTGGTGCTGTCTCGCGGCGATCAGCCGCTGGTGCTTGCAGAGGCACTTTGGATCCTGCTGCCCTCCATTGCTGCGGCCGCAGTCGGCTACATCGATGACAAGCGTGGCCTGAGCCCGGTCGTGCGACTCCTGCTCCAGGGGCTCGTGGGTCTGGCCATCGCTCTGGCACTGCGCAACACGGTCATGATCACGGACAACTCCTGGATCAATGCCGCGATCGTTGTCCTGTGGGTGATGGCCCTGATCAATGGTGTGAACTTGCTCGACAACTCCGATGGGCTCGCCGGGGCCACGGTGCTGGCCTCGGCCTTGATCGCCTCAGCGGTGGCTGCCGTTGGTGGTCAGATACTGATCTCCCTGCTCGGTCTTGCGCTGGCAGGCACGGCAGCGGGATTCCTGGTCCACAACTGGAACCCAGCGCGCGTCTACATGGGCGATTCGGGCGCGTACTTTCTTGGGACTCTGCTCGCGGCGCTGACCCTCCAATTGAACGTTGCCTACGCCAACCCGCCATTGACCCTGCTCATCCCGATCCTGGTCGCCGCGTTGCCACTGCTGGACACCACCTTCGTGATCACGAGCCGCCTGCGACGGGGCATCCACCCGTTCACTGCCGGACGCGACCATTTGAGTCATCGACTTCAAGGCGCAGGGCTGAGTGTGCGGGGTTCGGTCTTCACCCTGCAGGCCATCATGCTGGTGTCCGGGATCGGCGCCTTCACCATCGCACTGTCCTACCGATGACAGACTGCGCCCCATGAGCAGGCGCATCCGGGTCATGCGCATCATCGCCCGCATGAACGTGGGTGGTCCCGCGGTCGAGGTTGCCTCGCTCATGGAGCATCTGGACCCCGAGCGCTTCGATCACCGGCTCTACACCGGTTGGTGCGCCGCCGACGAGGCCGACTACCTGCTAACCCAGGCGCCAGATGTTCCCGTCCATCGGGTGGAGGGTCTGGGAAGAGCAGTGCGGCCCACTGATGACCTCCTGGTCGTCAATCGGCTGAGGCAGGCGATCGGCGACTTCAAGCCAGACATCATTCACACGCACACTGCAAAGGCCGGAGTGATCGGGCGGTCAGCTGCGATCCTTGCTGGCACAAGGGCTCAACTGGTGCACACCTTCCATGGACACCTGCTGCACGGGTACTTCTCTCCTGCGAAGACCAAGGCAGTGATCACCCTTGAGCGCTTCCTGGCCAATCGAACCGCGCGGTTGGTGGCTGTTGGCAATCAGGTGCGAAAGGATCTGCTGGCCGCTGGCATCGGCAGGCCAGAGTCCTTCGTCGTGATCCCGCCCGGACTGGATTTCACTCCGGACCTCGACTCTGCCGCCGCACGCCGGGCGCTCGACCTGCCGCCCGATGCGCTCGTCGTGGCGTTCATCGGGCGCCTCACCGGAATCAAGAGAGCCGACCGCTTTGCCGAGGCAATCGCGCTCACCAGATTGGCAAGGCCAGATGTGGATCTCCGGGTTATCGTCGCTGGCAGCGGCGACACCTCTGATCTGCTCAGGTCACTCATCGAACGCGATGGACTCCCCATCCAAATGCTGGGCTGGCGATCCGACGTCCCGGCATTGATGGCCGCATCAGATGCCCTCGTGCTCACCAGTGACAACGAGGGAACCCCCGTCAGCCTCATCCAGGCAGCACTCTCAGGCTTGCCTGTTGTGGCGACCGATGTCGGATCGGTGTCAGACATCGTGATCGATGGGCAGACGGGTCTGCTCTGCGAACCGACTGCCAGCAGCGTCGCCACTGAGCTGCAGCGGTTGATCGACAGCAGGCAGTTGCGTGCGGAACTGGGAGCCAATGCCAGGCAGCGGGCGGCCGGCAGATTCACATCTGCGCGATTGGCTGACGATCACGCACGGCTCTACCTTGACACTCTGCGCGAGGCTGCGGGCCGATGACCGCCGAGCGCACGGATCTGTACGTGGTGGAAGTGGTCAATGGTCTCGGCTTCGGTGGAGCAGAAGTCGCTCTCGTGCGCAGGCTTCGTCAGCAGCCCGAGGATGTGCGCACCACCGTGATCTCAACCGACCCAATGCTCAACCATTTCTCTGCAACGGTTGCTGGCCTGTGCGAATCGCTGATCGAGCTGCCCCAAGGACACAACGGCGCCAGCGAATTGACGGCTGTGCTGCGCACTCTGGCACCGGATCTGATCGTCATCCACACTCCTCGCAGCGCCTTTCAGATACTCAGGGGTCCGATCTCCAGGGAGATCCCGTGCATTGTCGTTGTGCATGCAACGTTCAGCAGCCCCAAGCCAGTGCTCGCTCCCCTGGTCACCATCATGCTGACTTCCGTGAATCATCGAGCCGCCATGCATCTGGCAGTCTCCTCTGCTGCCGCTCGCGGGTCACAGGTCAAGCGCGCGCGCGAGGTCAGGGTCTGCGTCTTGGGGGGTGAACTTGAGGCCGCAGAGACATTCCAGAGCCCTTGGCCTGCAGGAGCAAGACTTCGACTCCTGAGCCTGAGTCGGCTTGAACGCTTCAAGCATCTCCATGTCCTGATTGATGCTGCCAACCTTGAGCAGGACCGACTGCGCCAGGCAGGTGCCTATCTTGCAATCGTCGGCAGCGGCCCAGAAGCAGCAAGCCTGCAATCCGCCATCGACCAGCACAGCATCGCCGATATCGTCGGACTGCGAGCGGCGATACGGCCGGCCACAGGCGTGCTCGAAGAGGCCGACGAATTCCTCGTCAGCTCTATCTCTGAAGGCGGGCCCATCACTATCTTCGAAGCCCTGCTGGCAGGCACCCGAGTAACGAGCACCCCTGTGGGTGTGGCCCCCGATGTGCTCATTGGCGACGACGGTCTGACCCTGTTGCCAGATGCGAGTGTGGACTCCCTTCGCGCGGGTCTGCGCCGCGCGGCATTGCGCCAACCCTTGATGGCACAGGAGCGTGCCGAGCGCGCAGAGCGCGCTTCCAAGTGGAGCACAGCGCAGACAACCTTGGAGTTCTACCGGATCCTGCGGTCGCAGATCTCGCGCACAACCACCCCGTAGAATGCACATCCCATGAGCCAGGAAGCCGGACCCTCTTCAATCCTGGTGGCCATCTGTGCCTACAAGCGCGCTGAAGGCCTGCACCGAGTTCTGGACGCCCTGTCGCAAGAGCACGCGGATGTCAGCTGGCGTCTGGTCATTGCCGACAACGACCCACTGGGCAGCGCCCGCGCGATCTACGAGTCACGGCGCGAAGACTTTCCCGTGCCCATCTCATACATCTTCGTCGACAAGGGACACCTCGTTGCGGCGAGAAACGCAGTGCTTGATCTCGCCGCTGCGGATGAATGCGTGCTGTTCATTGATGATGACTGCGAGCCCGCACCAGGTTGGCTCGCCAGTTTCGCTCGTGCCGCCGTGCAATTCCCTGACGCAGTGCTGGCTGGCCCGATGGTTGCGAGTTTTGAGCAAGGTGTGCAGCCGCCGCCGTGGGCAAGCAATCTCTGGTTCTTCGCAACAGAGCAGTACGACGACGGCGCACTCATGGAGATGACAGGCGACGGCAATACCTTGTTTCCTGCCGCCTTGATCCATCAGCATCACCTTCGATTCGAGCCACAGCTCGATGGCGGTCGAGGCCAGGACACCGACCTCTTCATTCGCTGGAAAGCCCAGGGTGGGCAGATCCGGCGAGTTCTCGGCGGTCTGGCCACCGAGTGGACACCGGCCAGCCGCACATCGATGGCCCACCTGCGATCGCGCTCCATTGCCGCGGGCTATGGCTACACACGGATGTGCCTGATCAGGCGCTCAGGCAGAGCGCACCGCGCTGGAACGGCGGCGATTGATCTGCTCGCCGGCAGTTACCGATATGGATCCTCACTTGTCACGCGTGATGCCAATCAGCGCGGACGAGCGGTGTACGACCTGTGCATCGGTGTTGGAAGCGTGCAGGCCTTCGTTGAAGCCGCGCAATCGGCAGTGCAGCGCACCCTGCACAGGAACAGTGACCGTTAGAGCACTCCCTTGTCCTGCAGCAGAGCGCCCAAGCTCTGGCGGACCCCAGCCAGACTTGGCTCACGAGCAAGGATCGGCAGCCCGCCCAGTTGGTTCATGCGCTGCGAGTCAGCATCCAGTTCTCGAACGATTGCCACCAACTCATCAAGACCGGTCAGTTGCGCCAGGTTGATCATGGCTGCCGCATTGAGATAGGACTGACTGTCCCAGCCATTCCAAATGGGGATGCATCCACCGCCCCAGGCATCGAACACCTTCTCCGTGACATATCCGGGATGCACATCGTTCTCAAAGCAGATGCAGAAGCGGTAGTTGCGCAGCACCTCGTCTTTAGTGGGGATCGTGCGCCCGGAGTACGCGCCAAACACATCGACTTGTCCCAGGGTCTGAAGTGCGGCGACCGCTGCAAGCCGCTTCGGCTCAGGATTATTGAAAATGGCGCAGGCAAAACCCGGCCGGCCTGCCACATTTGAAACCCTCGCGGACGACAGTTCACTGATGGTGAGTTCTCGGCCAAGTCGATTCTCCGGGCTGTGGGTTCGCACCACTGGCTGCAGCAACTCAGGCAGCAGCATCCACCACTGCGGCATATAGACATTCGACGACAGAGTTGAATCGGGATCGAAGGACAAGGTCAGATCCCAGCCGTCGGTCAGTGCCGGCGGGCGGATGTTCTCGCCCGTGAACCACACGGATGCCCTTGCCGAGGCCGAGGGCTGCGCGGGTCTGGCCACTGCCGACTTCACGATTCCGCGAGCATGCAGATTCCGGTGCACCTTGCGAGCCAAACGGCGGGCACGTGAAGGCCATGGGATCACGGTCGACACGAACTCAATGTCGGCCGGTCGTTCATCCTGAACAACAGTGATGCTCTCGTGAATCCCCTCGATCATCGGGATGAAGAACTCGGCGGGATCAAAGCCTGCCCAGAAATTCCTGAAGTGCGTGTTGATCTCAACCAAGAGTTGCACCCTTCAGTTGGCTGTGGCTTGCTCGTTGCGACAGAGTCGATACCGAATGATAGGTGCGCTGGCATCGACATTCAGCGAACCAAGCCTGGCCTGGCGGCTCACCTATAGTTGCCCCGTGCTTGGCGAATCAGGGGCAACGTACACCGTTGTGTCCTGCCACTTCGGAGATCCATTCTGGATCAAGCACACCCTTGACCAGCTTGATCGATTCAGTGACAGTCGCGTGGAGTCGGTGATCCTCGTCGATCAATCCAGAGCATCCCGCGAAGTGCTTCAGCACTTGCCACGCGTGCAAGAGGTGTTGAGCTTCCCCGTGGACACAGCTCAAGTTGATCTGCTCGGGCATGATCACCCAGCCTCACTCAATCGGGCACTTCAGAGCATTGACTTCACCACCACTCATGTAGTGATCCTGGACTCGGATTGCTTTCCCATCGATGACAGTTGGCTGGACCGCGTGCACGACGTCACTCTCGCGAGTGACCCACGCTATGTCGCGCTGTCGCACCCTTGCTTCATGGTCTTCCCCGCTTCGATAGCCAAGCAGCTCGATTTCGCAGAAGGCATCCAGGAACTGCAGATGGACACGGGACGTCTTGTTGGCGTGCAGATCTCGCGCCTGCATCACGACGTGCACTTCACCCATCCCACCTTGGCGTTTCAGGGATACCGCGGGCACTTTCTGCTTGATGCAAGCGTCTACCACCATGGTTCTGCTTCGTTCAGCAGCTCCCGCGACTCTCGGCTGAGTGTTCAAGTCGACAGGGCCAACGAACAGCGGTTCAAGCAACTGGTCGCTGAAGACACCTTCACCCTGCCGCGCAAGGATCTGCTGCAGCTGAAGGCGCAGGGCTTGCGCCGACGTGCAAGCCGCCTGATCGCCAGGCATGCCCGTGCTTGAGCGCGCGCCTGGGCCTGGCCGATGAGCATGCGCGTTGCGTATGACAGCGAGATCTTCGTACGTCAACAGCGCGGAGGCATCAGCAGGTACTTCGCCGAACTCATAGGTAATTTCTCTTCTTATCCTGAATTGGATGTGGATCCAGTTCTGCTTTTCTCCCGTTGCAGCAATCAACATCTTCGCCAGATCGTGCCACAGCTGACCGCTGACATGCCTGAGCTTCGCGCTGTTCCGCGGGGCGTCCCCCGGATGCTGCATCTGTCCGATCGGCCGAAGAACGCATTCCTGCGGTATCGAGCCGGTGGCACTCACAGTCAGGGTCGATTCAATCTTCTGCACACCACTTACTTTCGACCACAGCATCGAGACACCGCACGCAGCAGCAACTTGGCCGTCACTCTCTACGACATGATTCCCGAGCTGCTCGGGATGGACATGCGCTCGGGCCCGCATCGCGACAAGCATCAGACGCTGTTGCGCGCCGACCTGATCATCTCGATCTCGCAGACCTCAGCTGACCAACTGCACCAGCTGCTGCCGACAACGTCCAGCAAGACGGTGGTCATCCCTTTGGGTGTTTCAGATGCCTTTCTCAATGGCAATCCCCAACCGCCAATACAGGTTGACTTTCCGTATGTGCTGTATGTGGGTTCGCGCAGGAAGTACAAGGGCTTCGAACTGCTCCTTGCCGCCCTTGCCTCACTTCGTGCCCGGGGCAACGACCTCGGACTCGTGGTTGCAGGCGAGCCGCTGGCAGCAGACGAGATGCAGGCGATCAACGCAGTGCTGCCTGCTTCACGCGTCTACCAGTGCACTCCTGATGATGATGAGCTTGCTGGCCTCTATCGCAGTGCCGAGGCTTTTGTCTTCCCTTCGACCATGGAGGGCTTTGGGCTGCCGATCCTGGAAGCACTTGCATGCGGCTGCCCAGTGGTCGCCTCAGACATCCCGGTCTTTCACGAGGTAGCCGAGAACTTCATCAACTTCTTTGAGCTAGGCAGTGCAGAGGATCTAGCGCGGGCACTGGCCCAGATGCTGGTCGATTCGGCCGGGCAGGCCGCCAGGAGTGAGGCGGGGATTGGCCATGCGCGACAGATCACCTGGCAGGCAACAGCCAAGGCCACGGCTGCGGCCTACGGCGAGCTGGCCTAGCGAATCCTGACGGCGTCGGGTCTCACTCTGCAGGTCCGTCGATTCCGGAGAGCTGCGCTTGCCGCTCGAACGAAGGATTGCGTTCCCGGATGTCCGCGAAAGTGCCGATGTCAACAACGCGGCCATCTTGCAGGAAGACCACAGCGTCAGCATTGCGGATGGTGGCCAGACGATGGGCGATGGTGACGGTGGTGACTTCGCTGCTCAGTGAGTTCAGGGCATCTGCGATGAAGGCTTCAGTCTCGGCATCCAGTGCGCTTGTTGCCTCATCGAGCACCAGGAGTCGTGGGTGAGTGAACAGCGCTCTGGCAAGACCCAGCCGTTGCCGCTGTCCGCCGCTGAGCCGCACACCTCGTTCCCCGATCACCGTGTCAAGACCGTCGCGCTGATCCGAAAGGAAACTGGCAAGGCGCGCTTGCTCCAGCGCCTCCCAGATACGCGTGTCATCTCGCACCTCAGTCACTAGCCCCAAGGCCACGTTCTCGCGCACCGTGCCGTTGATCATCGCCACATGCTGGGGCACGTATGCCATTGATCCTGGCCACTGCGAAATGACATCCTTGGGAGCCATCCCCGAGATCAGCACTGTGCCGTGCTGGGGCCGCAACACTCCGAGCACAACATCAGCCAATGTCGACTTGCCTGCTCCTGTGGAACCAACGACAGCGATACGCCCACCAGCGAGCACTGACAAGGACACCTCGCTGAGCGCCGGCGTTGACGTTCCTGGGTAGATGACCGACACATCTCGAATTTCGATCGTGGGCTCAAAGCCTTGGTACTGCAAGGATCCCGGCAACTGCTCGCGAGAAGGCGCAGTGGCAGCGAAGGGTTGCGGCGCAGTGTTCAGCTCGTCGATCAAGGGCATGAGAGTGGTGGAATACCCGATGCCCTGGCGAATGCTCAGCACGAGTGTGTTGATGCGCAGCATCGAAGGCAGGACGCGCGAACCAGCGGCCAGAAACAGCACGATGATGGCAACTGCCTGAGTCGGACCCGACACAGTGAAGCGCCAGGCGACCAAGAGCACTCCACCAATGACAAGGGCGGTCTCATAGGCGATCTTCGGCAACTGCATCAGGAACAGTGAGTCACCGGCCGCCTTGCCACAGACCCGCCAAAGGCCTCCGATGGCCTGGGCGTACTGCGCGCGGCGACCAAGCACGAAGATCTCGCGATAGGCAATCATCGCCTCCTGCATGCGCTGTTGACCAAGCACCGAAGTCTGGCCGAGCAGGGTTCCCAGGCGGCCAGACCAGGCGCTCAACGAGCGGTGAATGCCAAAGCCGATCACTGCAAAATATGCCGTTGCGGCAATGGTCACGACCGGGTCGATGAGCATGAGCGTGACAAAGAGCAGTGCCATCAGTGTGAACTCGCTCAACAGCAGCGCGATTGAGCCGAGCATCTGGGTGATGAGCGTGGCCACGCCGGTGGAGATGGCAAAGACCGTCTCCTGACTGGATCGCCGCTCGATCGCACTCAGTGGCTGCTCCAGGAGTCGTTCAGCAAGTCGGGCTGAGACCTCGCCCTGGCGCGAACCCAGGAAGCGAAACACCCGGCGCATCAGCAGCGCGGAGATGACGCTCTTGGCCAGCAGGAAAGCAGCCGCCAGGGCAGCAACCAGGCCCGCCAGAGTCAGGACGGTCATGTCCTGCAAGCCCAGGGCATCCACAACCGAGTCAAGGGCACTGGGGATTGCGGAATCCTGAATGGCCGCGGTGGCCAGAACGCCAACCAGTCCAAGCAGGACCACCCCGACGATGTCCAGAGTTGAGGTGGCCATCTGCGCGGCAACGACGAGTCGATACCTGCGTCGATCACCTAGTGAGAGCAGACCCAGGGCCCTTGCCACCACTGACCTGATGCTGACCCGCAAGGGCACTGGCTCGTCAGGCATGAACCAAGCCTATCCGCGCCTTCTTCAACTCGGCCGAGCACAAGTTGGTGCAGTCAGTCAGGAGCCATAGCGAATGCGTCGATATCGGCTCGTCAGTCCTGGCAGTCGCTCTGCGAGTTGCTGTCGCACTGCATGCAGGCGCGATACGTCGTATCGATGGCGGCCCTCCCAGGCATCCGCGTCGCGATCGAGATCACTGGACATCGGGGCCAGGAATGGCTCCGACCAGGTGCCGGTCTGCATTGGCCACCAGGGCGGGACGTTCTCCGAGAAGGTGGCGCCAGCACTGAAGCCGGTATTGCGAATCAGGTTGAGATTGGAGATCAGGCTGACCGGTTGAGTTGCCCATAAGTGGGCCTGCCAGGTGAAATCCCAGGAGAACGCGGTGGGATGCGCATGGGCGGCCACATCACGATCCAGAATCCCTCGCCAGCGGATCATCAGTTCGCGGCCGCCGAGCGCAGCCAATTGCTCCTCAGGGAGCCAGGTTCGCCAGCCCACGGGGGTGGATGGACAGGCCTTCCATGTGTGGGCCCAAGTGCCCCAGCCCTGCGAGGCAGAGAAGATCGACCTTCGAAAGCTCGCGCTCGGCTCGCGTATCTGCCCCGTGGGAACCGTGTTGAACACGCTGATGTTGCCGACCCTCGGGTCAGATTCGCCCACCTCGAACAGGTGAGCGGCCAGGGCCAGGGCCCCTGGGGCGAGCTCAACATCGTCTTCTACGACGAAGCCGAAGGGCTCATGCTCGAAATACCAGTCCAGCGCACCACGCACTGCTGTTCCGCAGCCGAGATTGCGATCGCCTCGGTGCTCCACCACCTCGCACTCCCACGAGCTGGCGTGGATGAGATCCCAGACCTGCTGCACATTGACTGCGTCGGTTTCCACGTGACCACGTGGGCCATCGCCGCTGACGTAGACCCGACTTGGTCGCTCACGCAGAATCGCGTCGATCGCCAACTTGGTCTGCTCTGGTCTGTTGAACACCAGCAGAAGCACTGGGGGCTTCATGGCTACAGGGTCGACCAAGCCGGGACGTGTGCCCCGGCAATGCGAGCAACGCGACCTTGGGTGTCCAGCATCAAAGCCGAACTGATCTGATCCAGGGATTCTAAATACTGCGCGTGCGACTGCAGCAGCACTGTGCAGTCGAATTCGCGGCTCTGTGCCAGCGAGGCAATCCGCGCCACAGGTTCGCCATCGACATCCCATTGCGCAATGTGCTCATCGTGATAGCTCACGTGTGCACCAAGTTCGCGAAGAGACCGCGCAACACCGAAGGCCGGACTCTCGCGCACATCTGCGATGTCGGGCTTGTAGGTGATGCCAAGCAACAGCACCTTGGATCCGCTGACGGAAGACCCTGCCTTGGTGAACAGCTCGACTACCCGATGCGCGACGTACTCCGGCATGCTCGCATTGATCTCCTGCGCCAACTCCACGAACCGCAGGCTCTGCCCGAGTTCTGCGCGCACGCGATGCCCAAGGTAGTTCGGGTCGATGGGGATGCAGTGACCACCGACTCCGGGGCCTGGTCTGAAGGCCTGGAATCCGTGCGGCTTGGTCTCGGCTGCAGCAATGACATCCCAGAAGTCGATGCCCAGCAGGTGGCTCACCTTTGCCAGTTCATTCACCAGGGCGATGTTCACGTGGCGATAGGTGTTCTCCAGCAGCTTGGCCATCTCGGCTTCCTTGAGGCCCTTGGTGCGTACCACCTTGGTGGTCAGTGATGAGTAGAACTCCTCGGCTCGATCTGCGCATTGCGATGTGTAGCCGCCGACCAGCTTCGGCGTGTTCTCAAAGGTCCACGTCGTGTTTCCGGGGTCGATTCGCTCCGGACTGAATGCCAGCGAGAAATCCTGCGCGGCCAGGAGTCCGCTACTTTCAAGGATGGGCTTGACGATCTCCTCGGTGGTTCCTGGGTAGGTCGTTGACTCCAGCACCACCAGTGGCCTGCGGCCGGAGTGGAGCTGCCCAGCGATCAAGCGCGCGGCGCTCTCAACAGCACTGAGGTCGGGAGTTCCGTCGGAGGACAATGGAGTTGGGACGCAGATCACGAAGACGTCGATCTCGCTGAGCATGGATACGTCGGCAGTGGGCAGGAACCCCTGTGCCAGCCAGTCCTTGACTTCAGAGTCGGAGACATCGTCGACATGTGAGATGCCTCGGGCGAGATTGTCGGTCACGCGCGCACTGACGTCGAAGCCGATGACTTCATGACCATTCGACACGCACGCGCGCACCAGTGGCAGGCCTACATAGCCCAATCCGAGGATGGCAACGCGTTGGATCTGCACGTGCCCCCGCTCTCCCTGACTCGGATCATCAAGACTACTCGCAAGCAAGTCAGTGCTTGGGTGCGCGCCCATATGCTGTCGCCGTGAATCAGGAGCAGTTCAAGGCGGATTTGGAGCGATATTCCGGCTTCGCACTCCAACTTCGCAATGCCGTTCTGGGCAACCCTCGCCCGAGCTCGAGCATCGCCTCAGCTCGCAGGATCCAGATGCTCGGCTCACTGTTCGATGCGCCCACCCGCTATCTGGAGATCGGCGTCTGGAAGGGCCACACCTTCTCGGCCGTGCAGTTCGACCACAAGGACGGAGTCGATCCACTGCCGAAGTGCTTTGCGCGGCGCCGTCGCGGCGAGTTCATCCATCGGATGACTTCAGATGCGTTCTTTGCACAGCAATCGAACCAGCCCCCGTATGACGTGGTGTTCCTGGATGGGCTGCACACCTTTGAGCAGACTGCCCGCGATCTTTGGAACTCGCTGAGCACGGCTTCGTCCCGCACGGTATGGCTCATCGACGATGTCGTGCCTGCCAATGAGGCGCAGGCAGCGGAGTCGATTGCATCAGCCTTCGAGATGTCGTAAGCTGCAGGATCGCCCTCGTATGCCTGGACCGGCGATGTGTACCGACTGGCGTTCGCCCTTGATCGCATGGGCGAACTCCTGGACTACCGCACCATCGTTGGTTCTGGCCGCGAACAGCTGCTGGTCTGGATCAAGAGTGATGACCCAGCACAGCTTGCTGCGCATGGCCAAGAGATCTGCGCCGAAGTGCCCAGGATGAGCTACGGGAAGGCCTTCCCCGATGGCAGTGATCACCTGCCTCCCGCCTTTCGACCCGCGAGCGAGCTCGACAGCCTCTTGGCACTGCGGCAATCAAGGACTGCCTGAGGAAATCACCTCAGTGTGCTCAGGGCGCAGCAGTCATGATGGTGCCCAGCAG
>Ga0172380_10003968_pt1 | contig 19614 bp, 31 predicted proteins | sample Leawe162metaG_FD_119747 | JGI IMG/M metagenome (GOLD analysis project Ga0172380, IMG submission 119747) | Leachate microbial communities from a municipal landfill in Southern Ontario, Canada - Leachate well 162 metaG | ecosystem: Engineered > Solid waste > Landfill > Unclassified | place... | reverse complement strand
CTTGCTCTCCAATTTCGCTTCCAGTCGCGCAATCCGTTCATGCACGCCACGAGCAATAAACGCCATCAATTCATCCATGCGAAAACCATACGCACTTCCCGCCGGTTGCGAATGAAACACGCCTTCCGTATCCGTATACGAAGAATCTTCCCATTCGTCATAACAGATGAACCCATAACGAAACGGATTCAACCCGCAATTTTTCATGATTTCCATCGCACGCTGTACCGTCATCCCGATATGAAATCGTGCGTTTTCACCCTTCTTTTCAATCGCATCCAGCAATTGATAAGTTCCGAATTCTTCGGCAAGCGCCATCGACGCAGCAATTTCCGCGCCGTTCAGTCGCTGCACCGCATTCTTGCTGCGAGCGTCCGAAGTGTTGATGGTGCCATTCGTCGCAAAAACTTCCGTCCATCGAATCGACGCACTACCAAGGGACGCGATGTTATTCACGCCCGCAGTCGTCGAAATGTTATTGACAATCAACGAATTTGCGCGAGACAGACTCAGGGCGGGAGTAGTAGAAACAACAAAACTACAGCCCCGAGCGCCAGAATTCCAATTCTCCAATGCCTGAGCAAAAACAAAACACGGCACCGCGCTATACGTGCTAGGCGCAGTCATCAAACCGTCAAACGAAAAACCCCCGATGATGTCATTTGCCAGCAAAGGAGTTTTTGCCGCATTCGTGCCATTCGCCCGACGAAAAGTCAACGCAGCGGCGGCGCCGAAAGTGTCAAAAATAATCCGCGCCGCAACACCATCCGCCGCGCCGATGCGAACAAGCGAACCCGTCAGAATGCCGACTGATGGAAGCGGCAAAGCATTGTTGTTAAAAACAACCGGAAAAGTGGTCGAGTTTGGCGCTTCACCACCCATAACCAATTCCGCCAATCCCGCCCCAAACGATTTGTACCGCTTCACCGCGTTCGGATTTGAATTGTCGACAAACTCCGCCGACAGATTGTCCAAATATTCCTGCGGCGGATTTGCGACCAAACCCGGAGTGATGAAACAAGCGTCGCCGGAACCGGGGTTGATAAATTGCGCCATGATCGTGACTCCAAAAATTAATTGTGATGCCGAGTAGCCAACAAATCGTCAATCCGTTGATGCGCTTTGTCAGACTGAATTTCAGTGCGCAAAACTCGCGCCTTCAAATCCGCCAGATCAGCACGAATCGCGGCATAAACCGCCGCGCCGCCAGAAACCGCCGACAACAGCGGAAAAAGCAATTCCTTGAGTTCAGGACTCATCATGGCACCACCCAATCAATCACAATCCGACCATCGGCACCGGAACCGGCATTGAGTGGCGTAGGCGAATGCACGCCAACACCATAACCGCCGATACCGCCAAAACCTTTTCCATCATTCAACGGATCACCCGAATTTGCGGGAGTCTGTTTCACGCCCGCAGTCGTTACCAAATTCAAGCACGACACATCGAAATATGACGAACCACCGCCGCCACCTGCGCCGGTAACGTTATTTCCGACACCGCCGCCGCCGCCGCCCGCATAACCGCCACCACCGCCACCCGCAGCGCCATAATTCACCGCGATGAAAACCGATCCATCACCGCCCAACAAATCAGAACCGAAAGTTCCGGTAGTAATGTTAGTGCCCGGATTTCCGCCGGTACGTGGCGAAGTATTCCCGCCAGTGCCACCAAAACAACCCGTCGATCCGGAACCCGCAGCGGATGAAAGCAACCCGCCAACACCATCATTGTAGTTTTCGGAACCACCGTCGATTTGACCGCCGCCACCGCCGCCGCCGATCAACATCAAGAAATCCGTACCGCGCAGAATCGCAGAATAACCGCCACCGCCGCCGCCATTCTGCAATCCGTAATTCGGCGAATTCCCAGCACCGGGGCCAAGCCCGCCCCCATTGAATCCGCCGTCAGAATCAAGGCCCAGGCTATTGGCGACACCGCCGCCAGCGACAGAAACCGTCAACACTTCGCCCGGTGTCACCGGGATATCGCAGGAGGAATAACCGCCGCACGCGCCACCCATGCCAGCGCCATCGCGCCCGGTGGCTTCCATGAACCCGCCAGCGCCGCCGCCGCCCCATCCGTAAACCGAAATCAGCGTGACACCTGCGGGAACCGTGAAAGTTTCCGTGCCGTCAACAAAATCATAAACCACTGGCGGAACCAGCGGCGGAATTGGCGGCACGCCATCACCCGGAAAAAACAAATTTCCGGCGCGGTGTTGAACGTTGACCCCCGGAATGTCAATAAAACTCATGACATCAACCCATCCGGATCGCTTCGTTATACCGCGCCAAAACCCATTCCTTCGACCGCTGATTTTGCTTCGCCACTGCGCCGGGAAGTGATGCCCATTTCTTGCCCGCAATTTTCACTGCCGCGTCGAAATTGCCATTGACGATTTCATCAAGCGCACCGATTTCCTGTAGCAATCGGATTGCGGCCTGATCTTGCGACGCAATCGAGAAATCCGGCAAGTATCCCCATTTCGGATTGCTGGCGGGCTTGCCGCTTGAATCACGCCCGGACAAACCATTCCAAGTCGGGCGCGTGAACTGATACGCACCTGCCGCAGTGGAAACACATTTGCCGCTGGGAAACCCAGCGTTTCGACACATCGCGGGCGGCAACGGAACGCCGACCTTTTCACCCGTATTCACCGGATGATCGGACATATCAAAAAACGTACTGTGTCCGTAAAACGTGTTGTAAGCGGCATCACCGATCACATCGCGCGGGAAAAGATGTTCCGCCGAGCGCAGCACGTACAGAAACGCGCGCAAACGTTCTTCGCCAGATGTAGTGTCGTCAGGCACGCTATAAGCTCCGTGGTAGTTTCCCGCGTAATCGTGAACTGAATAATCCACGATATCCCAGGCATCCGCTTCGACAGTCGGCAGATACTCCATTGCCGCATCGCCTTCGTCGGGATTTTCCGGCACGAAAACAGGCGCGGAATATGGCGCAGATGCCCAGCTATCCCGCGTCCAATACAACCCGGCAGCAATCAAGGCAACCGCTGCAATCTGGCGCGTGCTTGCCATGGATCACCCCACGATTGTCGACCACGCAAACGAAATGAATCCCGCCGGCCCCTCGGCAAGAATCCACATATCATTTTGCGGCACCACCGTATCAAAAAGCACCGTTTGACCCGGAGTCAAAACAAGCCACGAATTGACGGATGCGGGCGTGCCAAAATTGATGTAAATATCGACCGCTGCGGAAGGATTGCGAATGCCGAGAAAATTCCGTTTCACGTTCGATTGCGGCAGAATCAGAATTGACTGTTCCGGCATAGTCGCATCGGGCACCGCCGAGTAAAGCGAAATCAACGTGGCGTAGTGGTGCGGATCGCGGATCGTCGGCACGTGATGTCCGGCAGGCAATTCACCGCTTGACGGAATGTCGCCGACATAATCGGGCGACGGTCGGCGCAGCAAATCCGACCGATTCGGAATGTTGTGCGGATCGGGCGGAATGTAATTCGGATCGTAGTAAGGCGCCCGACTGTCGTTCCAATCAACAGGATTAAAACCGCTCATTTAGAACCCCCGTTCGCTTGAGTTGCCGTTGATTTCAGATCGACCGCAGAACGCGCACCAGCACACCCGAAAAGAAGATGTCGAGCGTTTCGTAATCTTCGTCAGTCGGCGCGTAATTCGTGACTTGCAGCGTCAGTGCCGAACGCCCGGAAATGATGCGCGGATACGGCAGATTCTGAATCTTGCCGTCGTTCGCCGAGTAGTTTTCCAGATCAACGGCGGAATTCGTGAATTGCTCATTGCTTCCGGAATCCGTCACCAGCAAGCGCACGAAGGGGGCGGTTTTGGTCGACACCGTTTGAGCGGCGCCGATCTGCGCCCGGTGATTGACGCCGAGCAAAACGAAATCGGCATTTGCGGCAATCTGCACCTGCGCCTGTTGCGTGGTGCCCGCGTCAAGACCCGCAAATGTGGTGTTGTAACCGTAAGGTTGCAAATACAACTCCCGGTTCGGGTATTTCTGCGCCACCCAGGCTTGAATTTCGGCGGGCGAGTATTGCGTATTCATGATTCATGCTCCTGAAAACAAAAAGCCCGGTGCGTGATGTTCGCACCGGGCAAACGCGACGAATCGCGCGAGCGGGGGAAACCCGGAATCCCGGCGCGCAGGATTACTGCGAAGCGCGGTACATGTAGCCGTCGAGAATCACGCCGACCCGCGCATTGAACCCGGAAGGGGTTGCGACCGCGCCGGGGAAGTTGATCGTGATCTCGAAATTCATGTTCGCTTGCAGCGCGATCATGGGCTCGACGTAGTAGGGACGGCCCGCCGAGCGCAACCCGCCCAGGTAGCTCGCGCCAGTTGCTGCGCCGTTCGACGCGACCGCGCCGTCATTCATGAAATCTGCCTTGCACGGGAACGCAAGCATGGGCGTTTCGCGCAGGTAGTTTTTCGACAGGATGTTGAATTCCAGATACCCGGCATTCCGGAATCGGTTGACATCTTCCCAAGCCGCAAACGCGGCGTCAGCGGCGGTCGCCTCGAAATTCCCTTGCAGCGCCGGCAGAAACGTATTGGTCGTTGCCACGGCGCCCGGCATGAAAAACACTTCGACCGATTCGACCATGTAGCCTTGTCCGTTCGGCAGTTGCCCGCCCAGGCGCATGTTCGTATCGGCAAACGTCTTGCTTGTGCCCACGGTCGCGCCGAGCGCGGAAGTGATGCCCGAACCCACGGGAAGCGAAAAGAACGTGAACAGCGTTTGACCGGCAGTCGGGTAAAGCTGAAAGTCGTACAGTCGTTGACGAACGATTTCGCTTTGATTCGGATTCGTCACCCGATTGCGGGTGAAGTCGTCGGATGTGGGCATCGGCATTTTGAATTCCTCGAAAAGTTTTGAAAAGCGAATTGCGCGCGCCGATTTGTTTGGATTATCGGCGCGCGAGTTTCAGATCAGCGGAAACGCACGCCTTCGCGTTGCGAAGCGCCGTTGAGCAGCGGCGACGCACCCGGCGCGGTGTAGCGACTCACACCGTTCAAGAGCGGAGTCTGCCCCGGCGCGGTGTAGCGCCCGACGCGATTGGGGCCGGTGCGCATGCTGGCGTTTGCGATCGCTGCGGGGCTGTAGTAGCCGAGCGGCATTGTGCCAACCGGAACCACGCTCGAAAGCAGTTGATGCGCCTGCACCGTCAGCGAACCCGCCGCCATTTTCTGCGACAGGCCACGGGTCGGGCGCGACAGGAATTTGCCAAGCGCAATCGTCACCGCGATTTTGGCGAGTTCGTAGGTGCCGACTTTGCCCGGAACTTTCGCCATCGACACGGGCAGGAATTTTGCGATCTGCCCCATTGCCAAATCCACCGCGATGGCGCCAGCGCCGCCGACCGCAGCGGCTTTCAGCATGTTCATGATCGAACCACCCGAACCCAGGCCAATCGGATTGCGCCGACGCCGACGCATCACGCGACGGACGGAACCGATGGGATTGGAACGACGGCGACGCACCACGCGACGCCGAGTCGGAGCGGCAGCAATCACCGTCACGGGATTGCGACGCCGACGACGGGTCGTTGCAGCACGGCGCTTTTTCGGCGCAGCGCGACGGCGCTTGCGCGGGTTGATCAGCAGCATTTCGGCCATTTGGAATACCCCTTCCTGCGGGTGAAATGGGCCAAGATCGGCCCGACTTGGAAACCGGGCTTTCAGGCCCGCGACGCGACATTACTGCAACCGATAGCCCGTGTCAATAGGGCATCGGTCCCCGATAGCCTAGCCAGGATCGGACTTATCCACAATGCCCCGTTCGGTGAACGTGTAGTTTCCACCGATCAGATACATGCATTTGCCATCGGGCGACACCACAAAAAGCGGTTTGTCCTTTTTGTGGAATTTGTGAATATATTTTTCCGTCACCCCATCACGCACCGTGGTGTATAGAACACCGTCGATTTCGCCGATAGCTACACCGATTTTCGGAATATCCGGCACGCGGATTTTTCCGATTGCTTCGGCTTGATGCCCGCTGAATCGTTCGTACAGATCAGCGGCGCGGGCAAGCTGGGTTTTGCTCGCGCTGCGGATCATCGACTTCCCGGCGCGGGAGGATGGGGGGACGCGACCGCTCATTTTCCCGTCACGATTCGAACTTGCACGCCCGACATGTCCGCATAAGCCCGCCCGTATTGTTCGGCATCGGCCAGTTTTGCAAAATCCGCGACTGTGCCGAAACCTGCCGGGCCGTTTGCCTGTACTCGATATTTCAGCGTTTTCGGCGTGATGATGCCGTACCCCGTCGAGTTGATCGGAAACGCGCGTTTCTTCGCGGTTTTCTTCGACGGATTCCGCTTGATCGTCGCCCCCTTTTTCAGCGTGCCCGCCTTTGCCGCAGCGGCAAACGCTTTGCGCGCGGCGAGTTGGGCGGGGGTGGGTTTTTTCGCGGTAGGATTTTTCATACGTGGCCCAAATGGTTCGCCATCGACAGGGCCGGGATAGTTTCGATCCGCCCACGGGTAGGGAGTACCGTCGTCAATGTGTTTGTTTCGTTCCTTGACAAAATACGCGGCGGCATCTTCCCAAGTATCAAAAAGTTTGTACCACTCACCGCGACCGATCAGCGGCGAATCACCGGGTTTTGGTGAAATTGTCAATCCATACTGCCGAGCAAACGTTTTCACGCCTGCGACAGTGTAGGCATGGCCTGATTTGGGTTTTGTCGCCATCATTTCCCCTTCAAATCCTGATCCACCAAACGCCCCACCGCCGCCAGCGCCGCCAACACCGCCATTGCCTTGACCGCCACATCAGGCGGCAACAGCGGCACCAGCGCGGGCGCGATTTGATGCACTGCGGCGCCGACGCCGACAATTGCACCAGCGACGGAAAGCGCAAACGAATACGAACGGCGCGCGACGGTTCGCCAGTTCGGCACGGGTTTAGGCATCTTCGGCACTGTCGATTTCCTTTGCAATCTGTCGCCCGATAGCCTGCGGTAACCGTTTCCCGAACAATCCGAGTTGCAGCCAGTTGCGATTCAGCAACGCGAATTTCAAAAGCGAAGCAATCACTTCCGTTCGGGGAACGTCAAGATACGTCGCAATTTTTGTCAACGTTTCGGCCGTTTCTTTTTCCACTCGGCAATCAATCACCGCATACCGATCCCGGTACGCGGCTTGTCGTTCGGCATCGCTTGCGTATACGCGTGGACGGCCCATTTTTTCGTTCCCCGTTATGAAACGCCGAAATTTCTAGCGCGGGTCAGTCTTCGTCCGGATCATCGTAAGCGATTGCGCGCCCGGAATTTCCGCCGAATTGTTTGTACGCCAAAAACGCAATCGCGCCAATGGCTACCCATTTGACGACACTTGCGATTGACGACAAAGGCGAATCGCTCGCAGCGGAAACCGCCTGATCGGCGCGCGCCAGGATTGCAGCGACTTCGCCACGCTTGACCGGATCGGCGATTTGTTCGAGCGTCACGTAACGCTTGAGCGTGTCCGACACCTGAGACACAAACGACAAGCCCCAAACGATCAACGCTGCGGCAACGCCGACCGCAGCGACGCCAGCGGCAGGAAAAACCGGAAACGCGCCCAAGCCATTCGGGATCGACAATTGCGGAAACCGCCCGCCCATGGAATTGACAAGCGCCGCGCCTGCGTTGATCGCTTCCGCAGTCGCGCGGAATTGCCACCGCTTCGCCTCAAAATCCGACAACAGGTTTTGCAGTGCCGTCACCATCGGTTCATTGTCGGCATTCGCGTCGATGGCGTCACGCGCCACCTGCGCCGACTGATCGACCGCAATCAGCACGGATTGAAATTCCGCCGCCTTGTTGCGGTAATACTGCATATCCCATTTGCTATCCCCGGTGTTTCCGGTATAGCTCGCGTCATCATTGGGGGCGCCTGCGTCACCGAGCATGATTCTTACTCCGATTCACCGCCGATAAGCAGAAAACGCCCAAATGGCGAGCGCAGCAATTCCGCCATACATCACGAGGTCTTTTGTCGACTGAGAAAGCCCGACAGAAACGCCCGGTGTGTATTGCGAGACATCAAGCGGCGGCAAACCAGCGCGAGCGCGTTCGATTTGCACATTCAACAACTCGCGCTGTTGCCACGCGGCAGTGATCGACGGAAGAATTCGCGCGAGCGTGTCAATCCAGCTTTCGCCCGGTGTTTGCGTATCAGCGATTTTTTCGGTGATCGTCGGCGCGAGCATTTCGAGTTGCGCGGCATAATCCGGCGCGACACCCGGTTGTTCATACAGCGAAATCAAATCGTCATCGGGCATCATGGCTTAGTTTCCTTTCAAAACGAGCAACGCGAGCAACGCAGCACCGCCCGCCAGCATCACATTTTTGGGATCGTCGAAGAAACCGCCGCCGCCAGTCGCGCCGCCGACAAGCGTTCCGGCAGAATTCGTGTTGTAGTTTCCGGTATAGCGGGAACCGTCAGGACGAATCACGGTATAGGTGCCGTTTCCATTGTTCGTGATGATGGAACCGTCAGGAGTTTGGTACGCTTTGCCGACTTGCGGAATCGTGGTGTTCGTCGCGCCGGTTGTCGTGTTGCGCGTGGTGATCGTGCCGTTGGCATTTGCCGTCACGGTTTCACCGCCAGCGTTCATTGATCCCGACTTGATGACATCGCCGTTTCGCAGCGCCTGAATTGTCGGAATCAATTTCATTGCCGCAGCGGCGAGCGCAGTCACACCCGTGACAATGCTCCCGACCCAATCGGTTTCCTGCGTTTGCTGTTGCTGCCCGATCTGAATACTCGGCGTGTTGATCCACGGCGCCCCCGGTTCCACAAACGGCGGCAACGGCGCTTCATAGGTCGGGAAATCCGAATTCCCGTAACCACTCGGCACACCGTAATTCGTGTCCCATTGGTCGATCACATCATTTTCGGTGTAAACCGGATCGTGATATCCGGTAATCAGCGACGAAGTATCGACAGTGCCCAAACCCATCATGTAATTGTCGATTGCCTGTTGCGTGCTGATCGACCATCCGTCAGGCTGCACCAAACCGTATTCCGAAAAAACTTCGGTGTCGTATTTGACCGAACCCGACGCGGGCGCAAGCCAATCAAACGATTGTTCTTCCTGCGGTCCCGTTGCCAAAAAATCGAACGAAGCGAAATCGAAATCTTGCATGGCTTTTACTCCGGTATCTGCGAGCGTGGAAAGCACCGCAGTTTTCATATCACCACCCGTTGCAGCGGCGCGTGTTGCGGATGCCACCACCCGCCCGACAAACGCCGAGTCTACAGCCGACCCGACAAAACCACCAGCGACGGCGCCCAGGCCACCCGCCAGCGCACTGGTGACTGCGCGTTCAATGTCGCCCCCGTTGAGCGCGGTAGACACCGCCACATTTCCGACCGCTGCGGCAATCGCGGGAGAAACCGTCACGCCGACCGCTGAAAACGCAGTCGCGCCGATGGCTTGCCCGACACCGGGAATCGCCATCAGAAAAATCGGCGCAGCGAATTTCAGGAAATTCCCGAAGTTGCCGGATTGTTCCGAACCAAACGCGACGGCGCTTGATGCTTTCCAAACACCATCGGTTTTCGTGTATTTGACTTGCGCCCAATTCAGTTCATCGGGAGTCAAATAGTGATAGCGGTAGAAATTCGCAGCGTCGATGCCTTGCACGCTATCGCCCGGAGTGAACCGGAGCGCAGCAATTTCCGCAAAGTCATACCCGGTATAAGGCGACGTTTCGTCAAAGAAAACGCCTTGCCCCGTCAGCGTTTGAATATTCTTGAATTTGTTCGCTTCAAACGCCAGATATTCTTCCGCGTTAGCGAAAACGGGATTCCCGAATTCGTTATAGATCATTGCGGAAGAATCCGGGTTTACTTGGTGGCGAAGTAAAGCGCCGCAGCGGCGCCAAGCCACACGAGCGGCGAAGTTTTTGCGGCACCCGTATAACTGACATCATCATTGCTCGCGCCAGCGTCCGAAATCGTTTTGACGCCCCCGGTGTCGTCAGGCAGGAAATTGGAATTCCCAGGCGAGACACCGCCAGACATCAAATCCCGCAACGCTTGAGCGGAAAGCAACGCGGCATTGTACGCAGCGTCATATTCCGATTTTGTGCCCGCATTCTGGATTGCGGTTTGTTGCGCTGCGAGTTGTGCGGCGAGCGCGGCGCGTTGCGCTTCCAGTTGCCGCGCCATTTCCTTTTGCTGCGCGGCGAGTTGATCGGCGCGAGCTTTTGCCGCTGCGGCGGCATCGGCTTGCGCCTGCGCCTGAAACTGCGCGAGCGCATCGGCGTTTGCTCGCGCTGCGGCATCAAGCTGCGCCTGATAGTCAATCTGCGCCTGTTGCTCGCGTTGCTGCGCCTGTTGCTGAATTGCGGTTTGCTGTTGCTGAAAAATTACCTGTTGCTCGGCCAGCATCGCGGGAACATCCGGAGCTTGGAAAGCGTCAGCTTCCGGGAGCACCGTTTGTGTATAGGCCAGTTCCGCCAGTGCCTGATTCACAGTCGGAGTTTGACCGGGAATCCACTGATAATCGCTTGTCGGATCGTTTGTCGTCGCGCCGTGACTGTAAATGATTCCCTGCGCTTGATCGGCTTGCAAATCACGCGCGGCATCAAGCGCAGCTTCGACAACTTGATTTGCGACCGCAGCGCGATTTTCTGGCGTGTCGGGCACTTCCAGCGTGCCTTCACCTGCGGCGATACGCTGCGCCAATTCTGCAAGGCGAATCGGCTGTTCCGCGCGAATTTGCCATGCGCGTTCCACATCGCCCAAACCCGATTTGGAAATATACATTTTCAGACTTCCTCGATAATGAGGGTTACAGGATCGGGCGGAAAATAACCCAGCGCCTGATTTTCTGTCGGGTCGCAGTCGATCCACTCGCCAGCGCCGAAGATTTGCAAATAAACGTGCTCAAGCGAACCCGGCACGCTATAACCTGCAACGACAAATCGGGTAGGGTATCCGACAGATTCCGCTAGCGACGCGAGTAAAACGGTTTTGTCGTCGCAATCACCGTATCCCATCAACATGGTTTTGTCCGGTGTCGACAATGTTTCAACATCGTGAATGTCACGCACATATCGGATGTTGTCGCGCACGTAATGAAACAGCGCCTCGATTTCCGAATAGTCGTTTTTCGCGGGAGTCAGGAAAATGAGATTCGCGGCGGTTTGGCGAATTTCCAGATTCGTGCGAAACGCTCGCACAATCTCGCGCATGGTGCGCAGTGTTTGTGTCACACCCCCAATGCCTTCGGGCACGTGGACGACGTGCCCGGCTAGTGCGGGTGGGTGGGGGGCGCAGTACATCGCGCCGACTGTAGCGGCGCCCCCAGGCGAGTGTCAAGGGGTCGGGTTTGCCGCTGCGGGCGTGGATTCCGTTACTTGCTGCGTTTCTTGCTGCGTTTCTTCCTCGTTATCGTAAAGCGAGGAAATCACGATTTCACGCACGGCGCGCAACCACGTTTCATGCACGACAAGCGAAGGCACGTAAGTTTTGAGCGCGTCAAACCATCCTTCGGATTCAATGAATTCCAGAATGTCATCCGGAATTTTTTCGTCAAGAATCAAATCCGCACCCTGTTCATGCGGCGCGTTTTGTTTTGCCAGAATTTCCAGATCGGAAATCAGCTTGATGAAAATTTGTTGTTTCATTTCTTGATCGCTAGGTGTTTGCGGTTCGGGTTGTGCTTGAATCGTTCCGTTCGTTGCGGGTTGTTGAATCGGATTCGGCATCGGCGCAGATGCGATTGCAGGAGGAAGCGAAATTGCCGGCATGGGCAATTGCGACGGCGCTTGCTGTTGCTGCACCAGCGACTTTAGAACCGGCATCATTTCGCCCGCGAGTTGCATCATGCTGGGTTCTTTTTCTTCCGCTTCGCCCGGCATCAATTCTTTTGCGGCGCCGCGCAACTCGCGCATTGCCGCGACGATTTCACCAATGGGGGAAGTTTGCGGCGCGGGGGACGCAGTAGCTTCCTTCATGAGTTTCATCATGGTAAGCATCTGCGTCATTTGCTGCATGGGGTCGACTGCGGGAGCGGGCGCAGGTTGCCGCGTCAACACTTCCAGAATCATCTGTTGCTGTTGCGCCATCTGCGCCAGCACCTGCGCGAGCGCATCATTTCCGCCGCTGTTTTGCGGGATCGGATTTGTCAACGGTTCTTGAATCGAAAGCGTAACCGCAGTCACGACACCTTTTGAACCGTACAACTTGACATCGTATTTTCCCGCGCCCCATTTCATCCGCACGACATCTGCGAAATTTGCCGACTCGAAATCGTCAAGCGAATAATCTTGACAGATTGACAGACTGTTGCCGCTGCGACGATACAGCCGAATTTTTGCGTTCTGATCGGCGCGCAAATCGGCGAGCATTGTTTTAACCCGATCCTCGGGGCTTTGCTCGTTTTCGTCACCACTCATGGCGAGTTGCCGCGATTGTCGTTCCTGTTCCATCTGTTCGGCAGTTAGAAATACCGTGTCGGGCGTTTCCGCCGATGCTCTGCGCGTTGCCATGTTCGATTCTCCGCTAGGTTAGAACGTGAAAAAGGGGCCGGATAGGCCCCTTGGATGGTATCGGAAACGGTACGTTTTGGGTACGTTCCGGTAGGCGGGTTTACTTGCCCTTGCCCTTCGCCGGTTGCGCTGCGGGAGCTTCGGCGGGCGGGGGCGGGGCCGGGGTTTCGTCGGCGGGGGCCTTCGGCGCTTCCAGCTTCGGCGCCGCCTTGCCCGCCAGCGCAAGCAGCTTGGACATCCGGTCGGTGATCTTCGGTTCTTGCAGGGTCTTGACGCCGAACACGTAGCCCGTCACCGCCTTTTCGCTGAATTCGGCGTAAACCTGCAACGCGAATTCGATGGACTCGGATTCCTTCAACGCTTCCGCCATTTGAATGGCGATGAACTGCGGCAGGATGCACACACCGGAAGTTGCGATGATTTCGCCGGTTTCCGGATTCGTTGCCGCGAAATCGCCCGCAAACTTGATGTAATCGCCGTTCGCCGACTGCCCCGGTTGCGCGGCACTGGAACTGCCGACGATGTTCGCCAGCGTCACGCGGATGCGCTGCGCTTCCAGCGCGATGATTGCGGCCTGATCGTTCTTCGCCTTCGCTTCGACCATTGCCTTTTCCGCAGCTTCGGCGAGCGGGCGCAACAGCGCGTTGATCTGACCTTTCGAGAAACCCAGCGTCGAAATCGTCAGCTTTTTCAGGAGTTGCATTTGTGGCTTTCGTTTGGTATGCCGTGGTGAGTGGCGGATTGCACCGTCTAACGCACTCGGGGGAATGCGCTAGGGGGTGTCAATCTGCGCGCAAGCCCATCATTCTACGCATTTCTTTATTGAGTTTGGCGCCGTCACGACTGCCGCCAAATTCACACATGCGCGGCGCGTCGATGTCATGCCTTGCGCGCAACATCGCGTCAAGCTTAATCCTTTCCGACACCCAGCGAGCGGCGCGCACTGCCGTCGCGTATTCGACGTTTTGCGGCGCGTTCGGCACCCGGTAGGTGCGGCGAGATTTGAAAAACATTTCAGTTCCCCGGTTGTTGCGTGTTGACGATTTCCGCCGCTTTCACGACTGCGTGTCCGTAATCGCGCGCCCGCACCAGATTCCATTTGTTGATGTCGATGTGCGGATAGCTGGAACGCTGGCGAGTCACGAGCATGGCGCCGAAAGGTGCGGATGCGTCGCCGTGGATTGTCCAATAGAAATCCTTGAGCGTCAAATCTTCCGCGTCGGCTTTTTGCTGCGCTTCCAGTTTCGCGCGGGCTTCCGCTGCGGCTTGTGCGGCGCAGTCGGGGCAGTCTTCCTCCGACAGTTCGGGTTGCGTCCACTGTTCGGCAATTGCGCACAATGCAGCAATCGCAATCAGGCGACGGCGGAATTTCGTCGCGTCACCCAGCGAATGAAAATGGATTGCTTCGCCAGTCATGACTGCCAGGGACAACAGCGCGGGCGACTGTTCCATTTCCGGCAGGGTGTCGGCATTGTGAGCAGCGAGCGCGAGGAATTCGAGCGCGGCATCTTTTTGGAATTTCATAACGACTCCCTTTTAGCGCAGAATTACGCAAGACGAATCGTTGAAAAAAGACGACTTGCGCAGTTCGGTTTCAGCGTCGAGGCCACGAAACGTGGCAATCGGGCCGCGCCAAGCGCCCAAACGATAAACACGGATGATGTGCATAACGGTTCCTTTTATTTCAAAGCGTAGCCTGATCGCTACCGGAAACCCTGCGCGCAGGGTTCGGCGGTAGGGATCAGCGAAGATGCGACAAAATTTCAGTCGCGATGCGTCGGGTCTTTTTGTACATTTCCGACACTCGCGCGTCATGCGTGCCCGCGCCGCGATGCGTTGCCTTGATAAAAGTCCATGGGTCGGACAAATCGTCAAGAAAATACATCACATGCTCGAATTGAACTTCATACTGATGTTGCGACGGAACAAACGGCGCGGCGTTTGCAATTGCGCGTTGCACTGCGCCGTCCACCATTTCAGCGAAAGTAGCCATGAAAATCTCCGGTGCGTGTTGGTAACGAGACTCTAAACGAAACGCGCTGCGCTTGTCTCATTGTTTTTCGCAATCGTGCATCGTTCCGCGATTGCGCGCGTTTCGTTTACCGTTATGAAACGCCGAAATTTTCCGCGCGGGGCATTGCGGCTTGAACGCGTTTCGCGCGCCGCAAAGCCTGTTTTTCCGCTTTCTTCTTTTCGAGTTGCGGATCGGTGCCCTTGCGTGTCTGTGCGCGGTACATTTCCGCGCCGAGCATCACTTTTATGAAGTTGTTGCGCTGCACCTGTTCCTGCGTCGGCGCTTCGCCAGCGAACCACGAGTGAAAATCCGCAGGAGTCAAACGCTTGACGTTGAGTCCCTTTGCGTGCCCCACATTGTTTTCAGTGTTGAGGTAAACTTTTTTCGCAATGATTTTGTAATCAGTGCCTGCGTCTTCGACTTTCCACGCACCATAGCGTGACGGGTGAATGTCGAGTTCCGCCGTGACATCGCGCGAAAACACCACGCAATCCGTATCAGCGTACAGCCACGATTCCGGGTCGATCATCGCAGCGCGGCGGATCACCATGCGAACGTGACTCGTGATGAATGCGCCGATTTGCGGTTGATGGTAATTTTTCTCGATTGCTTCCGTCGCGCGGTAATAAACGTGCTCTAGTGGATCGTTGCTCGTGCCTACGTAGTGCGGCGCGAAACCTTCGGGCGGTGCCTGCGTGATGATGTATTCCACGGGCTCAATTTCTTCCACAGTCTTGCCGTAGCTGTGATTCCCGATATTCTTGTAGGTGGTGCCGATGGGGCCGGATGGTCCCCCTTCGGCAGTCATGCGTCCGGTTTCGAGCATGTTCACATAATCGCGCATGTTGAAATGGGTTTCCCAGCACCACGATTCGAGGATTGTTATTTTCCATCCTTCGCGCTTGAGTTGTTCGTGCTCAATTGAAGTGATCCAAGTATCGCTGATTTCTGTTCGGGCGAAAACGGACACAAACTTACCATCAACAACAGTTCGGCAGTAGAAAGGTATTTTGTTCCGTATATTGGTCGCAGTAATTCGCAACACGTAAACCTGCGCGGCGACATGCAATCGACCCATGCTCTTAAATGAGTTCCCGGCGGGCAATTTAGAATCTCGCATTGCTGCGGCGTAAGCCTGATTGATGTCATATTTCCACACTTTCCCGTGAAATGGTTTCACACAATAGCAATAACCGCCGCGCATGACATGGTGTCGAATGATTTGCCGCAAAACAGGATCGGGTTTGATGATCCTGATTCCTTCCGGAATATTTGCCGTCAGAATGCGGATGCATACTGCACCCATCGTCACCCGTAGGGGTTGATTGAAACGCTCAAGAATGATGCTCTGTGCGTAGTTGATGCCGTGATAAAGCCCGACAGAATCACGCATGGCGTAATCGCAGTGTTTTTGATTCGTCGGATCGAATTCTTCCCGCTCGAAATCAATGTTTCCCTTGAGCTTCGCGTAATCCGGCGCGAATGACTTCAGGAATTTTTCGAGACTGACGCCGACTAGACCCAATTGGGCCATGCCATCGACAAATTCCCAGGCCGGCGCGTCTTTGTCGTCTAGCGTGCCGCTGCGCATTACCTTTAGACCGCGAATTGTTTTTGTGCCCGTCATGTAGGGGCGCATTGTCCACTCCGGATCGGTAACGAGCGCCGCAGCGACAAAGTAAACGTCAAAATTGTTTGCGTTCCACGCGACGAATTTACAGCCGACGAATTCGGGAACTAGAAAATAAGTCTCTAGAATCCATTTCAAATGGCCCATGCCCTTTATCGCCATTTCCAGCGAGAAATTAAGTTTCTCGTGATAGGCGGTTATATACAGGGGTTGCGGGGTTCCGACCTTGATTCGTGTTGTCTCGAAATCGTAGGCTATCAACGTCGCGGGGGTTGCTTCGCGTTTGGGGGCTTGTCGGCGCAGGATGTCTGTGCGTAGGCGTTTGGGGGGCTCGCCGACGATTTTGGCGTCACTTACGTTTTGCATGTGCGTATTCCGCGCCTGCTTTCCACGCGCTCCACAAATTGCTAACGTTTTCTCTGCCCAGCAACCTTAAGATATCTTCCCAAAATTCGGGCGGATTTTCCCACGAACCAAAAAATTCCTGTATTAGAAAATACCTGAAATCTTGGTTATTTTCCGCGCTTGTTTGTCCATTTGGCTTTGCGTGCTTTTGGTTTGGCATTGGTGTTGCCTCGTTGCGTGGTTAGTTTGGGTGCCAGTTGAAAAATAAAGGTACTGGCGAGCGTGCCGCCCGGTTGATTGGCGGATGGTGCGTGCCGCCGCTGAATTTCATCTTCCACCGCAACCGCCGCTTGATAGGGATCGTCCCAGCGCGGTTTGCCGTCGACCCAAATAGGGCCGAGGGGTTGACGTTTGGTGTATAGCTTGAGCGTTTCCGTATCGCCGATCACTCCGGATTTCGTCAACACTTTTTTAAGGTGTCGGACAATCCATTTCTTTGTTTTGCCTTTATATTTACCGGCTGCAATTTCTTTGTCGGCCAGTTCTTCCAGATATGACTGCGCTTGAATTTCGCTTTCCACCGTGACAGACATAAACTTTTTGGTTCGTGCCGCCCCTTCCATGATCTTGACTCGCGTTTCACCGCGAATGAATGGGGTTTCAGGTACAAACATCCGATCAGATGGCTTGCCGTCGCGGCGCGGTTTCGTGACTGGAAAAATCGGCGTCTTTTCGATAAATGGCAAATTCTCGATTGCCGCCTGTTCTTTTGAAATGTCTTTGTGGATCGTGAAAGCCAAATCAATTGCGGCGCGCGTTGCCTTGTCTGTCGGAATTGATTTGGCGCCCCCGGTTTCGCCTTCGCGCAACCAGCGACCGATTTTTTGATGGGATACACCGATCAGCGCGGCAAGATTGCGCATACTGCCGGCGCTTGTCATCGCCAGTGCAAGCTTTTCTTGACTGGTGAGTTTCATTTATTGGAATGCCAGGGGAAAAAGCGGCCCGTACCCAGGCATGAAAGGCAAGTGATGCGTTCACCACTACTAGGAATGGTGCGCAGTCCAATGCCGTTGCAGCGCGAGCATTTGGGGCGCAGTACGCGCCGTTCGTCGCCATCTTTTGTTTTTTCTATCGCGGGGGGTTGCGCGTTAGGATTTGCCGTCATATCATGCGCCTGCGTGTTAGTGGGATTGGTCCGGTAGGGGTGGTGCCCCCGGACCCGGTAGGGGCCTAGCGTCGGGATGATGTCTAGGCCCCTTGCCGTTCTAGGGGTTGATTATGAGTCTGCCCCTTGCTGGGTGGCAAGGGGTGCGGTAGGGGTTACTGGGACGCCCCCGGCAGCTTGAATGTCTTGTCTTCGTAATGCACCAGCGACTGCGCAAAAACGATTGCGAGTCCCATTTGCGCACCCATCACGGTTTGAACCTGCGTCGGGTAGGCGTGGAATTGGATACCGTCAAGGGGTTTCCAGCCTTCGGCAAGTTGCGCGTTGACTTTCGCGGCGACATCTTCGTGATTTTGGCCGGTGATGATTTGGTATTTCATGATTTGTTCGCTTCCGCAAGTTGATTGAGAATTACCGCATATTCGCGGCCTACGCTGATTAGGCGGCCTAACAAGAGTTTTTCGGTGTGGTTGATTTCCATTGCTTCCGCGTTTGTGTAGCGATAATGCGCGGCAGAAATTTGCGATTCCATGTTCGCAGCATCGTTTAGGTATGCTTCCTGTAAATTTTCGATCATCAATCGTCCTTAAATTCTGGATAACCGTTTTCAGCGCACCATTGATTGTGTTGCCTGATTCGTTTTGCTCGATCAGTTTCAAACAATTTAGGTACGCAGCACGAAAAATCGGGCGTGCATTCGTTGCGAGTTTTATTGTGGATCGACTTTCCAGCGATCCATTCCAAACCCTGAAAATGCACAGAATCCCGATCCTGTTTACGCGGAATAGGGCGTGGCATTTATTCTCGTTCCCCCGCGGCGCGGGATTTGTTGTCAATGAATTGCCGCGTGACTTCGCGCGGCGCGATGTAGAGATTGTGGGCTTCCGGCCCACAATGGCCCCCTTTCTTGCGTGAGTCTTCGACGGGTTTCCCTTGGAATCTTGCTTCAGAGTGGTGACAGTAACGCATGCCTTCCCAGCCCGTACCGTAAGCGCATAGGTCGCATGCGCGGAATTCTTGGTTTTCGCGTTGCCATTTGTCGTAAATGCGCTGGGTGGTGGGGGTGGGGAGTTTCATGGTTATTTAATCCTCCAGAATTTCGGGGTGTTTGGCTTCGATTTCCAGCGCCAATGCTTTATATTGGGCGCGTTCGATGCGAAGGGCGCGGATTTCTGCCTCGTGTTCGATCACATCAGGGCATGTTGCGATTTGATTGTGAATCTCACATATTGCGTCGCACAAACCGCGATGTACCATGCGAAGGCGAATACCAGTAAATTTCATTTTCCTAGGCTCCGTGGTTGTGGTTTAGTTTTCCTCCAGTTTGCCGAGTTCGATTCGCATTGCCTTTCTGTATCGGGCAATTGCAACCTCGATACGTGCAATCTGACTTTCTATCGGCTCGAGATTTTCGATTCGATTTCTCGCTTCATGGAGCGCGCCGATCAATTCTTTGCGACGCGCTTCAATCAATAAGCGCCGAGCGTCGGCAAATTCAATCGAGAAATCCGAATCAGAATGAGGAACGGTTGACATTTTCCTAGACTCCATAAATGTGGTTGTGGGAAATTAGATTGCATCATGGGATGTGATGGGGTGTCTAGTTGGTTGGAGCTATCACCCCCTGCCCGGTGATAGGGTCGGCGGAAAACGGGGGCTGCGGGGCGACGAAAGGGCGGGAGGCACCTACCCCCTTCACCTAGATGTTTCACGGGCAGGGCGGTACGTTTCACGGGCAGGGCGTGGTGAAAGGGGCGGCAGGGATTGCCGCCCTTTGCACGTGGCGGGGCGCACCCAGGCGCACCCAGGCGCAGCGCGACATGCGCGAGCGCGTACATAGGCGGGCTTTGGCGTTCTGTCAAGCCATAGTGTAGTAAAGCGTAGGGATACGCTTGCACTGTTTGTTTGGTTGTGGTATTCGCGCGGGCGCGCATGCGTGCGTGCGCGCGCGCTCG
>Ga0172380_10003966_pt1 | contig 19630 bp, 15 predicted proteins | sample Leawe162metaG_FD_119747 | JGI IMG/M metagenome (GOLD analysis project Ga0172380, IMG submission 119747) | Leachate microbial communities from a municipal landfill in Southern Ontario, Canada - Leachate well 162 metaG | ecosystem: Engineered > Solid waste > Landfill > Unclassified | place... | reverse complement strand
GCCGGCAAGGAGCAGTACCTGATCCCCTATTTCATCGCCGCCCACCCGGGCACGACCGATGAGGACATGCTGGAGCTGGCGCTGTGGCTGAAGCGCGGCGGCTTCCGCCTGGACCAGGTGCAGACCTTCCTGCCAACGCCGCTGGCGATGGCCACGGCGATGTACCACAGCGAGAAAAACCCGCTGCGCCGCGTCGATGCGGCGAGCGAGTGCGTGAGCGTGGTCAGGGGCGGGCGCCAGCGCCGCCTGCACAAGGCCTTTCTGCGTTACCACGACCCGGCCAACTGGCCGCTGCTGCGCGAAGCCCTGCGCCGCATGGGTCGCGCCGACCTGATCGGGCGCGGCAAGCAGCAACTGGTGCCGGCTTTTCAGCCGGCGGCGAGGGCGGCGAGCAAGGCACTTGTTCCGGCTGCGCCGCTGCGCGCGCGCCGGCCGCGACAGGGCCGGCAGCCCGCATGAATCAGCCGGAAAAATAGCCCGGCCGGCGCCTAGGGCCTCCGGCAATTGCAGCGGCAGATCGCACGGCCATTAGCGGCCATGCCTCGTTGCGCGCCGTCTCTATGCCCGATGGATATATGACAAACGCCTTGCAACCATGCATTTGTCATGGTATGGTGACAACGTCATAGCGGGACAGGCACAAGTGCCGGAGCAAGCAACCGGCAGTGCGTCCGCCTCTCCGAATTGACCTCGTGACGTGGCAGGAGAGAACTGAGTATGCACCTGGATAGCGCACTGTTGGCGGCGATCGTGGCACTGGGCCTCCCGGCCGGAGAGGCGCGGGCCCTGCCCGCAGACGAGCAGTCGAGCGCCGTGCCCGTCAGCGTTGACGCGCAGCCCGGCGTGCGCGCGGCGAGTCTCGCCGACAAGAACGTCGCCGTCGGCACCCTGGTGCTGGCCACCGTGTTGCACCTGGGCGGCACGGCCCGCGGCGGCGACATTAGCAACTCGCCGGCGACGACGACCGGGAAAATTGCGCCGCGGCCGCAGCCTGTGCCCGCCGGCGCCAAGCGCCAGGTCCATGGCGACGCCAATCCGGTATTGAGTTACGTGCTCGGCGACATAGGCCTGGTCGCCGCGGAAGGCAGGCCGCGTTCCGCGAGAGCGCGTGCCTGCTCCGCAGCGGCAGCCGTCTCCATGTCGGCCGTCAACAACATGCGCCTTCTCGATTTCATGAGGACCTTGGCTGGCAAGGCCGGCATGCGCGTCGTCGACAAGGGCATCGGCAACATGAGAATCACCGGTGAGGCATTTTCCGGGATTGCCCTGAAGGATCTCCTGCGCGAGACCAGCGGCGACAGCCATTTTCTTGCCGACATCAAGGGCTGCACCCTAGTCCTATCCCCTGTGCAGCCAGCGAAGGATGTCGCCCACGCGCGATCCGAAACAAAGGCCGGACCGCAGTCGATGCGCCGCCAGGATACCGACCTCGCCAAGCTGGTTCTCGCCATCGCCGAAAGGAGCGGGCGCTCGGTGACCATGATCGGCGATCCGGTGCCGCTCCACGCCAGACTCGACGGCGCCCCGGACATGAACGCAGAGGCGCTGGCGTCGGCGATCAACCGTGCGGCAGCGGGCCGCCTGCGCGTAACGGTGAAAGAAAAGACCATCGTTCTGCAATACCTGGCGGCAGGCACCGCCGCAACCAGCGATGTCCAGGAGCCGTTCCGCGAACAAGGACAATTTCTCGTCCTGCCGACCCTGGAACTAGGTCAGAAAACCGCGAAGAAGCAGCCGGCAAAGGGCGACAACATATGAGCCATCCGCCCGGCCGCCCGAAGGATGGCTCGCTCCCGCCTGGCGGGACGGCGCGCAGCGCCAAGGGTGCCCCCATGAGCAAGCCTGGTCGCCTCGTCACCCCCATCGTGGCGCTGCTGCTCTCGGCGCTCATCGGCGCCTGCATGTCCCTGCCCCGGCCGGTATCGGCGCCCATTGTGCTGAAGCCGGTCGAGCCGATCCAGCTCCCGGCGCCGGCCGACGTGATCGGGCTCGCCCCAACCGGTGAAGACTCCATCGAAGTCGCATCCGACGCGATGTTCATATCCCTGCCCATGGCCGACTCCGACGCGCTGCCGGACATCAAGATCAAGGGGCTGTCCTTTTCCAACGCCTCCCCCTACGACGTCATGCGCGTCGTGCTTGCCGGTACCGACATCAGTTTCACCATCCGCAACGAGGCCGCCAATTCTTCCGTGTTGCGGCACTCGGTGTCGGCCGTCAATATGTCCGGCAAGCTCTCGCGGGTCCTCGACCAACTCTCGGATTCCGTCGGCTTCTACTGGACCTACAAGAACGGCGTGATCGACATCACGCCAGACAACCAGTTCATCGCCAACCTGCCACCCTCGAACGACGTATTCGAATCGCTGCCGTTCATGCTGAAGAATCTGGGCGCGACAGACATATTTCTCGACAAGACCACGCGCACCGTCGCCTACCGCGCCACCAAGGTCGCGCAGAGAAAGATCTCGTCCTACCTGGATCACCTGCGCAGAACGCGCTCCCTCATCGTGTACGACACCTTCATCTGGGAGGTCATCCTCTCCGACGTGTCGAACATGGGCATACAGTGGAACAAGTTCAACGCATCGAAGGTGATGCCCAACAGCCAATTCGCCCTGACCACCTCCGGCGGCCAGGCGGCCAACAGCGCGGCGATCGGGCTTGGCGTCGTCTACAACACCTCCGCTTTCGCGCTCGATCTGCTGGCGCAGTTTCTGCAGACCCAGGGCACGCTGCAGAACATCTCCCAGCCCAAGTTGATGATGATCAACGGCGGCACCGCGCAGTTCAGAAACGGGGTCACCACCAACTACGTTTCCCAAGTCGGCAGCACGACCAACGGGGCCGCCACCACCACCTCCGTGACCACGGCCTCCGTGCTCTCCGGCATCGACCTCAAGATCTCCGGCGACATCTTCGACGGCACAGTCAACACCCAGGTCCAGCTCTCCCTGAACGACCTGCAGAGCTTCAATCAATTCACGGCGCTGGGAACCGAACTCAAGCTGCCGCAAACCGCCAATCGCGAAATATCGACGGTCATCCGCTCGCGGCCCAGGGACACGATCATGATTGCGGGGATCAACGTCGCACGTCAGCAAAACGACGCTGCCGGCCTGCCCGGGAGCGGCGGCACGATCGCCGCGGCGACCAGCCGCGTGAAGAACGCCGAACGCAGCGAACTGGTGGTCGTCATGCGCCCGCGCGTCATCAAGTTCATCAAGGAGAAGAGCGCCGAAGCGCCGGTGGCCGCCGCGGCGGTCTTCCCTGTCGCGGAAGGCGACAGCGCGCAGCCGGTCGCCGCGGCCGCGGGCGACGCCAGCGCAAAGGCAACGGCCGAGGCCGGCACGACGCACGATGATGCGCGCCCTGATGCGCCAAAGAAACTCTTGAACCTGGCCATAACCCTGGAGGAAGCGCCGGCACGAAAATCACGGCCTCTTGCCGCAGCGCCGGAGCGCCTCAGGGTACACCAGGCTGACCAGAGCGGGAGCGACCATGATTAGGCTTTCTGTCCTCATCCTTCTATGCGGGACCACGTTTGCGCACGCCGCCGGCCTGGCCGACCAAATCGCGAATGTGCTGGGCAATCCCTTCGTTGGGGAAGAGCGCAGGCCCTTGCTGATGCCGGCGACCAGCGCGCAGACCGCCCTGGTTCCTCTGTCCCCGCCGCACGGCGCCGAAGCCGCGCCGGACAAACCCCTGGAGAGCTTCGATTCCCTGCGCGTGGTGAGCAAGACGGCAAGCCATGCGCTGATCGTCAGCGGCGCTCCCGGCGGGACACGCGCCGGGCAGAGGAGCTGGCTCGTCAGGAACGGCAGCGAACTGGTCAGCAACGGCCGCATGGCCAAGGTGATCATCAACGCCGCCGGGGCAGTCGGCCTGAAGAGCGGAAAGGGCGATGTCGCATGGCTTGCCGACATCGAGCCGCCTCCGGCTCATCCGCAGCCGGCGCCGTCGACCGACTCGGGAACCACCCCCCTGTCGGCCGGCGTCGGCATCGGCACCAAAGGCGGCGGCAACGGCTTCTCTTCGCCAGGCGGCAGCGCCGGCGCAAGCCCCGGAGGAAACACCGGACAGCCAGGAGGGCCGCGATGAGCCCCGCAATAAGCGCCTCCCTGCCAGTTCGCGCGGCGACCGCGGCGCCGCCCCCCCATGCGGCCCGGCGCAAGACCGGCGAGATCCTGCTCGCCAGGACGCTCATCAGCCAGCAGGATCTGACCGTCGCCCTGCTCGCGCAGGCGCGATCGAGCGAAGTCGGCAACACCATACGCATCGGCGAGATCATCGTGCGCATGGGCCTGGCAACGCGCGACCAGGTCGACTCGGCCATACGCGAGACGGGCGGCGTGGCCGAGGGGCGGGACGAGATACATCTCCCCCCGTCCGTGGTGCGCAAATTCAAGGTCATGCCGCTCGACTTTCGCGACGAAACCCTCTACGTGGCCTCGCAGGACGTGCTGACGAATTGGGACATCCGGCAGATCGGCCACGCGGCGCGGCTGTCGGGCATGAACGTGCGCTCGGTGGTGGTCGAGCCCCGCGATCGGCGCATCGTCGCCGACTGGCTGGCGCGTCTCACCTACGTCGACGACGAGCTCATCCAGCGCCTTGCCAGGCAGCTGTGCCAAGACACCCACGACACGCCGACGATGCAGCAGTTCATCGAGGCGGTCTTTCAAGGCGCCATCCAGCAGGGGGCCTCCGACATCCACATGGAGCGTTCCACAGAGAGCATATTTTGCTGGGTCTCGCTGCGCCTGCACGGCAGCATGATGCGCAAGTTTTCGCTGTCTCCCGAAGGCATGAGCGCGGTGTGTACCCGCATCAAGAGCCTGGCCAACCTGGATATCTCCGAGGATCGCCGTCCCCAGGACGGCCGTACCTTTTCCAACTTCAACGGCCGCCAGATCGACATGCGCGTGTCCGCGGTGCCGAGCGAAGCCGGCGAGACCATCGTCATCCGCATCCTCGATCACTCCAAGGTGGCCACGATAGAGTCGGTCTTCCACCGGCATCCGCGGGTGCTGGACCGCGTCAAGCGGCTGGTCGCCTTCCGCGGCAAGACGGCCGGCATCGTCCTGGTGACGGGGCCGACCGGGCAGGGCAAGTCGACCACCCTCGCCGCCATGATCCACGGCATGCCGAGAACCTCGCTGAAGATCATGACCATCGAAGATCCGGTCGAGAACCGCGTGCCCTTCGTCCATCAGAGTCCGATCAACCCCATCCTCGGCAACACCTATGCGGTGATGATGCGCGCCTTCATGCGCCAGGACCCGGACGTGCTGATGGTCGGCGAGATCCGCGACGCGGAGACGGCAGAGGAGTTCATCAAGGGCGCCGAGACCGGCCACATGATGCTGTCCACGGAGCACACCAGCGACGTCGCCTCGGCCATCACCCGGCTCTTCGGCCTGCTGCCGGATGAAATGCGGCGCATGGCCGGCTTCACCCTGTCGTCCTCGCTGCGCGCCGTGATGAACCAGCGCCTGGTGCCGTCGCTGTGCGTTTGCGCCGTGCCGCATCCGGAAGTGGACAAGGAATATCCGCAACTGATCGAAGCGCTCGGTTCCGGCAGCGAGAGCCTGCGCTTCTTCAAGAGGATCGGTTGCGAGAAGTGCAACTTCAGCGGCTACGCGGGTCGCGAGCTGGTGATCGAGGCCGTGTTCTTCCCCGTCACCAAGACGCTGCAGCTGCAAATGGAGGAGGTTCTGCTCAACGGACGGTCGCCGACCACGCTGCTGCGCTGCGACGGCGTCTATTACTACCCGAAGATCGATGCCGTGCGCAGGCTGCTGGAGGCCGGGCTCATCGACGCCGAGAGCGCGACGGCGACCCTGGAACTGGAGGATTTCGTGGAGACCCTCCCGTGAGCCACTATTACGACGTCAGCTATCTCAACCAGAACGGCATGCCGGCGAAGCGGATGTTCTTCCTGCCTTCACGCCAGGACGTCCGCCGCGAGATCGCCGCCATGGGCGGCAGCGTGCAGTCCATCAAGGACAGGGAGCGCTCCTGGTTCAACCGGGAATACTACGCGCGCGACTTCAAGATGGCCTTCTTCAAGGCGATCGCCTTTCACCTCGAGGTGGGAACCTCCTCGGCGCAGAGCCTGCTGCACGTCATCGAAGCCGAGCCGCACCCGACCAAGCGGGCGGAGATGCAGCCGGCGCTCGAGGTCTTGGCCCGCGGCGGGCATTTTGCCGACGCCGCCGCCCTGCTGCCCTTCATCGACAAGCCGATACTCTCCATGCTCCAGGCCGGCGACATGTCGGGCAGCACCAAGGAGGCGCTCAATGACGCCATCGCCCTGCTCGAAAACCGGCAGCAGACGTGGAAGCTGCTGACCGGGGCCTTCTCCTGGATCACGATCGACGTCGCCTCGATGGCGAGCACCGTCTACTCCATCCATTTCTGGGCCATTCCCTATCTCCGGAACTCGAAGCCGAAGATGGACAACGCCGCCGCGACCGAGCGCTACCTGGCGCAACTCGACAAGGTCGAGGCCTTCAACCTGCTGCTGCTGGTGGCGACGACCGTGCTCGGCGTCGGCGGCGTCATCGCCGCCGTTCTCCTCCTTTTCGGCTCGGCCGACGTCAAGGAGAAGATCTACACGAAGATTGCAGCCATCCCCATCCTGCGCAGCCTGTTCATCGACGCCTCGATGTCCGAGGGCTTTCTCATGCTCTCGCGCATGACGAAGAACGGCGTGCCGACGCTGAAGGTGCTGGAGGTGATCGAGACCTTCGGCAGCGTCGTTTCCATCCGCCGCTTCTGGCGCGGCGTGCGCGAGGCCATCGTCGCCGGATGGGACGTGCGCCAGGCCTTCCGCGGCGGCGGCATGCTGCTCGAGCGGGAGATGATTGCGATCACCTCGCACCAGAACCGCGACCAGCTGGTGCGCATCACCGAAGCGATGTCCGAGAGCCGTCGTGAATTGGCCAAGGCCGGCGCCGCCCGCTTCATCCGCCTATCCGTCGGCGTCGCCGTCATCTACATGACTCTCGTCATGCTGGTGGCGATTTGGCTGCTGATGGTGCAGGACTCGGGATTGAGCTCCTCCTTCGAAGGCTTGATGAAAGGCGGGGTCTAAGTGAGCCTCAGCCAAGTCCTGCAGCGCAGCTTCCAGCGGGCGCGTCTTGGGCGGGAAGCGGAACTCTCCCTGGCGCACGAGCATTTCAAGGGCATCGGCAAGCGCCAGGCTGCCGCCACCTTCGTGCCCGCGTCCATCGTGGCCGGGTCGGTCAATGTCGCCGCGGGCGCCGATCCGGCGCAGGTGGCCTACAACTCCGCCTGCCTCGCGCTCGATTCGGAGCGCGTGTGCCTGATCTTCTCGGCGCAAGGAAGACTCGTTCACTACATCGCCGGGCTGGCGTCGGACTTTTCGTCCTCGAGCCCGAACGTGACGACCATACTCGCCATCGGGCTTCCGGGCATGCCCCACCATCAGGGCGAGGGTTGCTACAGGGTCAACGTCGGGCCCGGCGGCGACCTGATCGCCTGCGTCGCCTGCAAGGACGGCCGCGTCTATTCCTTCGTCGGCGCGCCGTCGCGCGCGGAGCGATTTCCAGCCGCCATAGGCGGAGTGGATATTCCTGTCATCGATCTCTCGGCGTCGGACGAGCGGGTGCAGGACATCCCGGTATGGAAGCCGCATTCCGAACGCGAGCGCGAGGACAACAAGCGCCTGCTGCGCTACTCCGCCATCTTTCTGTTCGCCGTGAATTGCGTCATGGCCATGATCTGGATCGCCAGCGCCATCAGCCAGGGCGTCGCCGAGGGCAAGCTGCACAGCATTGCCGAGGAAGCCAAGCTCAGCATGAGCTCGCTCATCGTCAAGCTCGCGCCGGCCGCCTACAAGCACGAGGCCTGGAACGAATACCAATCCGTCGCCGCCTTCGCCATGGACCACAAGGGCAGGCTCGACCATTTCGAACTCAAGGACGGGAAGCTCACCTGGCGGATTTCCGTGCCCGCCTTCGTGACCGGCGGCGAGATCAACAGCACGTTCAAGGGCATCAGTGTCACGCAGGATGGCGACAATCTCATCATCAGGAAGGGGGGTTAGCAAATGAACCTGAGGCTGCTCGACCGCAATCTTCTCGTCATCAACGGCTGCCTCTTCGTCTCCTCCTGCATGCTGACCATAGGCGGGCTGGCGGCGCTGCCGAGCGCCGTCAGATCGGCAGCCAACATCTCCGGGCAGTCGCCGCACGCGCTGCCCGCCCTGAAGATCGAATCGACGCCGCTGCCCGCCGCGGTCATGACGGGCATCGCGACCCGCTTGAACAAGACCTATCCCGGCGTCAAGGCGACGATCGCCGGCGACAAGTTCAAGATCTCCATTGCCGACGCGAGCGCCTATTCACGCTGGCAGGCGGCCATCGGCGATCTGCTGCTGACGGGCGACAAGAACACGATCATCGAGACAGTGTCCATTTGCGGCACGCACTGCTCCGGCGACTATTGCGTCGCCGAATTCAAGCCACAGCAGGTGAAGTATTCCATGACAGCAACCGACCCGCGCTGAACAGCGCTCACCACAGCAACCATATACCCGCAAGACCCCTTAGAAGGAGCTCGAAATGAAACCGACATCGATGAGACAACAATCCGGCATCGCCGTTCTCACCATGATCCTGCTCGTCGTCATCCTGCTCGCCGTGATCGGCTCGGTGGTCGCCTACAGCCGCGGGTCGCCAACCTCGCCGTCCGACCAGACCGCGAAACTGATGGGGGCCTCCATCGTCGACCAGGGGAACATCTTCAAGGACGGCTTCGACCTGATGATGGCCAAGGGATCCGACATCTCCACCATCACCTTCGACAGCGTGGCGGTCACCGGACTCTTCAATGGGACGACGGGCGGGGCCATAGACCAGGCGCCAGCCGCAGATGCCGTGAGCGTCGCGGCCGCGCTATGGTATTACGCCAAGGGCAGTACCGCCGCCACGGGCGTGATAGTCACCGGGGTGGGAACTGGCGGATCGAGCTATGCGGTAGTCGTCAAGAACGTCAAGGATAGCGTCTGCAAGCAGATCAACCGCTCCCTGCACAACGTGGACGAGAGCGTTGGCACCTTTATTCCCTGGTCCAATGTCGCTGCGCCTGCATTGGCCGGCCGCGTGCTCGCTGCCGATCTTGACCTGACCGGGACCACCGCGGTCGGCATGAAGGATACCGGCGGCAACAGCATCGCGGTCACCAAGATCGACGGCTGGTACATGGGCTGCGTCAGTACGGGAGCCCCCACGGCAGACGCGAACGTGTATTTCAACATCATCAAGCCCATCTGATTTTCGATTCCAAGGAGCGAAATCATGAAGACCCTCAAGAGACAGTCCGGCTTCTCCGTGCTGACCCTGATCCTGGTCGCGGTCGTGCTGATCGGCGTGCTGGCCGCGGCGATGGCTATCACGCGGACCTCCGGGACCCAGGCCAGCGACACGGTGAAGCCCGTGTCCGCGGCCATCATCGCCCAGGGCGAAAACCTCACCGCGGGCTTCCAGATCCTGGAGTCGCGCGGCATCGCCGCCTCGACCATCACCTTCGATTCGACCGCAGCGACGGGGCTGCTCGCGCCTTCCCTGGGCGCCGCTTCGGTGCAGTCGCCGCCGGCCAACGGCTTCACCGCCGGTGCGCTGGGGGGGGTCTGGCTCTACAAACAGGCCGGCATCAAGGTCAAAGGGGTTGGCACGGGCGGGGCGAGCTATGGCTTCGTCACCTCGGCGCTCAAGGCCGGACCGGCGATCTCCGACGTAGCCGCGGCGGGCATCTCGCTCACCGTCTGCCAGGTGATCAACAACCAGCTCTACGGCGATGCCCTCACGGCGACGCCGACGGCTTCCGGCGACACCCTCGCCAACTGGGTCAAGAACGCGACCTACGCGGCGCCGACCGACACCGGACCGCAGGTGATCGACATGAGCGCGGTGGCTGGCGTCAATATGCGCATGCAGGGCTGCGTGGGGACCAGCGACGGTTCGCCTTCCTACGTCTACTACGCCATCGCCGAGCCGCAATAGCTCATCGTGAATGCCTCTGCCCAAATGCCCAGTGGCCTGGCGCCCAGCTGCCGCCAACGCGGCTTCTCGGCGATCACGCTGATCCTGGCCTCCATCGTGCTGATCGGCATCCTCACCGCCGCGGCTAGCACGAGCATGAACAAGAACCAGGCGGGCATGGCGCAGAACACCACGGCGCAAAGCATCGTCGCCCAGGTGAACCTCGTCTCGGGGAAGATACTGAAGTGCGTCGCGGACTACCCCGCGGGGGACAACGGCTCCGGCAATCACGCACCCTATCCCTACTACGGCACCGCGCCCAACACCGGCGTGGCCGCGACCGGTGCCGTATCCGGACTCTACTGCCCGGGTTCGGGGGCGGGCGGCACGACCGATGCGACCGACGTCAATCTCTTCTCCGGAACCGACGGCATCTTCCTGCCGCTACCGCCGACCGGGTTCAGCGCCTGGACCTACGTCAACGACGGCTCGAACGTGCGCATCCTGTTGCAGGCCTCCTCAGCGGCAAACGCCACGGCGTGGGCTACCGCGCTCGCCGCTGCGGCAGCGAAGTTCTCCGCGTCGCAGGCGAGCGTCGCGACGACGACCTGGGCCAACGACACCCTGCAGTACATCATCACCCTGTAGATCTCATGCGCGGCCCATCGAATCGCCCCTCCGGGCACAGCCGACAGCGCGGCTTCATGCTCTCCCCGGTGTTCGGCGCCCTGATGGCCGCCGGCCTGGTCTCCATGGGCGGCTTCTGGTTCTACCACTCCATCGCCCGCGGCGGCTCGGACGTCGCACGCCGCACCCAGACCTCGGCCGTCTTCGATCAGGTTGCCTACGCACTGTCCGCCGAGTCTGCCGATGCGGACGCCGACGGCTACCGCGAGCCCCCGGCATTCATCGCCAATCCCGTCACCCCCTCCTTCGTCCCGGGCGGCGGCGGCATCATCCCGGCCGGCTCGAAGGCGCCCAAGCTGGACGGCTGGGGGCGGCAGATCGGCTACTGCCCCTTCGACAACGGCACGGGACCCGCTGCCAACCTGATCGCCGGCGACAGCCCGGGCACCACGGCATCCGTGGCCTTTGCGCTCATCACCGCCGGTGCCAACGGACGCTTCGAGACCAGCTGCGCCCAGGCCAAGGCGAGCACGGTGCAGGGAGATGACGGTGTTCGCCTCATCAGCGAAACCACACAAAAGCAGCTGGCCGGCGGGCTCACCGTCGGCAGCGGCGCCTACTGGAAGCCCGCAGTCGCCAATGCAGCGGCGCTGCCCGCGGGAACCGTGAACGGCGAAGTGCGCCTGACCCTGGACAGCGGCTCCGTCTATAGCTGGTTGAGCGGCGCCTGGGCCACGGCCGTGGCCAGCGGCGGCGGTGCTGGCAGCGCCACGATGTGGGCGGGGAGCGCGGCCGACAGCAGCAGCCTAGGCGCTTGCACCACCGACGGCAACGTCCTCTATTCGCTCGCCGACTATTTCTTCTGGAAATGCTCGGCGGCTGCAGGCAACACCTGGCAGGCGGAGGACCTGCCGTCATCGCGTGGGACGCTCTGGTCCTGGGGATATAACGCTTACGGCCAACTGGGACTCGGGGACACGACGGCACGCTCGTCCCCTGTGCAGGTCGGCGGACTGGCCAACTGGAAGGAGGTGGATGGTGGGAGTGGCCACACCGTCGCCATCAAGAGCGACGGTACGCTCTGGGCCTGGGGGCAAAACGGTGACGGCCGGTTGTGCTTGGGGGACACGGCGAGCCGTTCGTCCCCCGTGCAGGTCGGCCTGCTTACCAACTGGAAGCAGGTGGCAGGGGGCTATTACCAAACCATCGCCCTAAAAACCGACGGCACGCTGTGGACTTGCGGCTTGAACTTTTACGGCGAGCTCGGCCTGAATGACACCGTCAGCCGTTCCTCGCCGGTGCAGGTCGGGGCATTGAACACCTGGAAGCAAATTGACGCTGGCTTTTACCACGTTGCCGCCATCAAGACCGACGGCACGCTGTGGGCCTGGGGGAGGAACACTTCTGGCCAGTTGGGCCTCAATGACACCGACAACCGCTCATCACCCGTCCAGGTGGGTGCTCTGACCGACTGGAAGCAGGTGACAGGGGGCTTAGTACAAACCCACGGCGTGAAGACCGGCGGCACCCTCTGGGCCTGGGGTGGCGGCGGTTTTGCCGCGCTGGGCCTGGGCGACACGACAGACCGCTCGTCGCCGGTGCAGGTCGGGGTCCTGACCGACTGGAAGCAAATGGGGATTCGATCGTCCGATACCTCGACACCTTCCGCGGTGAAAACGGACGGCTCGCTCTGGGCCTGGGGTACGAACAGCTACGGCCAAGTGGGCGACGGAACCACGACGGCCCGATTGTCGCCCGTTCAGATCGGTACCCTGGCCAACTGGAAGCAGGTGACCTCGTCCAGCCACAGCTTGGCCATCAAGACCGACGGCACGCTCTGGGCCTGGGGGAGGAACAACTTTGGCCAGTTGGGGCGGGGGAATACGACGAATAGCTCCTCGCCGGTGCAGGTTGGCACGCTCACCAACTGGAAGCAGGCGACGTCGGGAAACCGCTACTCCTTCGCCATTCAATCCGACAGCCCCTCGAACGCCATCGTCGGCAGCCCCACCGCCCCGGTGCCGGTGTATTCGGGCAGCCTGTGGACCTGGGGGTCTAACGGTTCCGGCGAACTGGGGCTTGGCGATGCGACGAACCGCTCATCGCCGGTTCAGGTTGGAGCACTCACCACCTGGAGGACGGCGGTGACCGGGGCCTCCCACAACGCCGCCATCAAGAGCGATGGAACGCTCTGGACCTGGGGGTTGAACTTCGCAGGCGCGCTGGGGCAAGGGAATACGTCGAGCCTCTCGTCCCCCGTGCAAGTCGGTGCGCTCACCAATTGGCAGCAGCCCTCTCCAGGTAACTACCATACCGCCGCGATAAAGAGCGACGGCTCGCTCTGGACCTGGGGTTTTAACACGAACGGGCAACTGGGACTTGGCAATTTGACGAGCACCTCCTCGCCCGCGCAGGTCGGCGCCCTGACCAACTGGTCGCAGGTAGCTCCGGACCCAGCGGGTTATGCCGGCATTGCCATCAAGAACGACGGGACCCTCTGGGCCTGGGGGTCTAACGTCTGGGGCACGCTAGGACTGGGCGACAGCACTGACCGCTCATCTCCCGTGCAGGTTGGAACTCTGACCACCTGGACGCAGGCTGCGTCCGGGAACAGTAACACCGCCGCCATCAAGACCGACGGCACGCTCTGGGCGTGGGGATTGAACAGCTCTGGCCAGCTGGGACTGGGGAACACGACCAACCTCTCATCTCCCGTGCAAGTTGGAACTCTGGCTGACTGGAAGCAGGCTGCGGCTGGGGGCAGTCACATCGTCGCCATCAAGACCGACGGAACGCTCTGGGCGTGGGGAGCGAACTACGGCGGCCAGCTGGGACTGGGGAACACGACCGGCCGCTCCTCGCCCGTTCAGGTCGGCGCTCTGGCCAACTGGAAGCAGGCTGCGGCTGGAGGCGGTCACACCGTCGCCATCAAAACCGACGGAACGCTCTGGGCGTGGGGATCGAACGGCAGCGGCGAGCTGGGACTGGGGAACACGACCAGCCGCTCCTCCCCGGTGCAAGTCGGCGGTCTTAGCAGTTGGTATCAAATTTCCGGGGGACAGTCCATCACCACAGCGATCCAACAAGTCACCTGCCTCGAGTACTGCTACTGAGCATGAGCCGATACATGCCCCATCGCTCATCCCTTCCCGCGGAACATGGCTTCGCCATGCTGCCGCTCGCGGCCTCACTCGCCGCCATCGGCGTGGCCAGCGCCATCGCCTATGGCGTCTACATCGGCGGCTCAAGCGTCACCGCCAACCAGCAGTCCCGGCACAAGAGCGTCGCCCTGCTGCTGCAGGCCGCCTATGTGTTGATGAGCGAAGGCACGGACGCCGACAGCGACAGCACCAAGGAGGTCGCGGGCTCCCTGGCGGCAGCCAGCGCGCCCACTGGCGGCGGCGTCATCCCGGCCGCCAGCGCGGCGCCGAAGAACGACGGCTGGGGCCGGGCCATCGGCTACTGTCCCTACGACAACGGCACGGCCACGGCGCTCGCCAGCCACATCGCCGGCGACAATCCGGGCACCACCTCCTCGATCAGCTTCATCCTGATCTCCGCGGGACAAAACGGCAAATACGACAGCTCCTGCGCCCAGGCCCTGGCCAACACGCCGCAGGCGGACGACCTGGTGCAGCGCTTCACGGTCGGCCAGGCGCTCACCGGCGGCTCGGGCATCACGGGCTTCGCCGACCCGGTGCTCGACGCCGCGCAACTCGCCCTGGTGCCCAGCCCCGCGACCGGCGAGATCCGCCTGGTGCAGGCCACCGGCACCCTCATGGAATGGACGGGCTCGGCGTGGCAGCAGGTGGGGGGTGCCGCCGCGGCGGCCGCAGCGAATTTTCTCGCCCCCGTGGAATACATGACCGACTTGCCGGCAAGTGACAACACCAACGGCGACCTGCGTGTCGTCATCGCCGAGAACGCCATCTACGCCTGGAATGGCGCACCCATTTCTGCCTGGCAGCCGCACCTTTCGGATTCGACGACCACGGCGGGGGCGCTCTGGGTCTGGGGGAGGAACAGCTGGGGCATGTTGGGCCTAGGGGATACGACGCATCGCTCATCTCCAACGCAGGTTGGGGCCTTGCGCAACTGGAAACAGGTGGCGGCGAACTTCAGTACTTTCGGCCTCAAAACCGACGGCACGCTCTGGGCCTGGGGGTATAACGGCTGGGGCCAACTCGGACTAGGAGACCTCACGGACCGCTCCTCCCCTGTGCAGGTGGGCGGACTCACGAACTGGAGGCAGGTGACGACGGATCCGGTCGGCACCACCGCTGCCGTGAAGACCGACGGGACGCTTTGGACCTGGGGACAGAACAATTGGGGCCAACTGGGGAACGGAAATACGACCAACACCTCATCTCCGGTGCAGGTCGGTGCGCTAAGCGACTGGAAGCAGGCGGCGGCGGGAGGTTATTACACCGCCGCCGTGAAGACCAACGGCACACTCTGGGCGTGGGGGTATAACGGCCTCGGCCAGTTGGGCCAGGGGAATGGGACGAACTACTCTTCTCCCGTGCAGGTGGGGGCCTTGACCAATTGGATGCAGGTGGCGTGTGGATACCGCCACACCATCGCCGTCAAGACCGACGGCACGCTCTGGGCCTTTGGGTCAAACGCCTACGGCGGTCTCGGCCAGGGAAATACGACGAACTACTCTTCCCCGGTGCAGGTGGGTGGGGGGGGCGACTGGAAACAAGTGACGGGCGGTATGGAGTTCACCGTCGCACTGAAGACCGATGGCACGCTCTGGGCTTGGGGCAAGAACAACCTCGGCCAACTGGGTCTGGGCCATACGACCGGCCGCTCCTCGCCGGTGCAAGTCGGGGGGCTCTCAAATTACAGGAACTGGGCCCAGGCGTCGGCGGGCTATCGTCACAGCGTAGCCACCAAGACCGACGGCACGCTATGGGCCTGGGGCGTTAACAACTACGGCCAGTTGGGCCAAAGCGACACAACGAGCCGCTCCTCTCCATCTCAGGTCGGCGGGCTCACGAACTGGAAAACCACCTCCAGTGGGCAGTGGCACATCCTCGCTATCAAATAACGCCCCGTCAAATCATAGGCACAAGCACCTATCAAAACAACCATGTCTCTCGTCCTCCTCATCATGGGCCTTCCCGGCTCCGGAAAAACCACTCTAGCCGATGCCACCGCAGAGCGGCTGCGCGCATCTTGTTTCGCCGTTCTCCGCATCAATGCCGATGTCGTGCGCGGGCTTCATGCGGATTGGGACTTCTCGCGCGAGGGACGCATCCGCCAAGCGCAGCGCCTGCGCGCCGCCGCCGAGGCCGCTTGCGCCGATGTCGTCATCATGGATTTCGTCGCTGCATTGCCCGAGCAGCGCGACATCGTCGCGCCCAACGTGCTGGTGTGGATGAACACCATCGCCGCCGGGCGATACGAGGATACCAACGCCGCCTTCGTTCCCCCCGCACGCGCCGACGAAATTTTCAGCGCGCATGATCCCGACAACCTGGACCGAGTCGCAAGGCTCGCCCTATCACTGCTAGAGGTCGCCCATGTCTAAGCAATTCTTTTTCCTCTCGGGCATCGGCCGCTCCGGCTCCACGGTGCTCGCCTCGGTGCTGTCGCAGAATCCGGAGGTCTATGTCACCGCTACCTCGCCGCTGCTCGACATCCTCTGGATGACGGAAGATTCCTGGCGCAACAAGATCAATCAGTCGCGCACCCACCGGGTCGAAGCCCAGCTGGAGAACATCTACAAGGGCATCATCCAGGGCGCCTGGGCGCATGTGGACAAACCGGTCATCATCGACAAGCACCGGGCCTGGCCGCGCAACAGCGCCGGCATCAGGCAGATGTTCGGCATCGAGAACCCGAAGATCATCTGCACCGTTCGCGATGTCGCCGCCTGCGTCGCCTCCTTCATCACCCTCATCGAAAAGAACAAGGGGACCGAGTCCGCGGTCGACCAATTGCTGAAGAGCCGCGGCCTGCCGCTCACCCTGGAACATCGCTGCGACTGCATTTGGAACGATTTCCTGCAGAACGTCTACGAGTCGATGTGGATAGGCTGGAACGAGTGCCGCGAGAATCTCCTGGTGCTCGACTACGAGCAAATCACCGCGCAGACCGGTGCAACATTGCAGCGCGTCTACGACTTCATCGGACAGCCAAGCTACCCCGACCACGACCTGGAGCACATCGCCAACACCGCTCCCGAGAACGATATCTTCTGGGGCTTCGACGGCCTGCACGACATCCGCCCGGTCATGGCAAAAGTCTCAAGGCCGCCCGAGGAAATCATAGGCGAGCAGGCCGCGCGGTTTGCCGGCATGGACTTCTGGCGGCGCGAGGAGGCGCCCCTGCGCATGACCACCGCGCAGCTGATCGCCTGCCAGCCCCGGCCCCAGCCTATGACGAGCGCCAAGGCCAGACTGGCTTCGGCACGGCCTGTCACTTCGACATGGGGCAAGGCCATTACCTTGCCAGCGTCGGTCGCACCCTCCGCAGGCTCCGCACGCTTGGCACCCTCAGCAGCACTTGCGCCGTTCACCGCGATCGGAAAGTCGGTGGGCCTGCGAAATGGTCTGCATAAGGCCCCGCCGGCCTGCCTCACCTGTCATGCGGTCGAGTTCAGCCCGGACCGTTCCCAATACCGCTGTGGCAATTCGCGCATCGACGAACAACTGGACCTGGGCATCCATGGCAAGCACAGAGAGGCGGCCGAAATGTCGACGCAACTCTTCAGCGAGTTTCCGCATTGTCACCGCATCGCCTTCAATCACGGCTGGCACGAGATCGCCCGAGGCCGTCTGCAAAAAGGTTTCGAACTCCTCGATCGCGGCCGTTGGGAAAAAGTCTTCGGATCGCCGCCGCTGGGCAGTGGCAAGCCCATCCCGCACCCGGGGGCACCGCTCGCCGGCAAGACCGTCTTGCTGCACGGCGAGGGTGGGCTGGGAGATGAAATCATCAACGTCCGCTTCGCGCGAGACTTCGTCAAGCGCGGTGCGCGTGTCGTCGTTTCCTGCTCGGACTCTCTGCGCGGCCTGTTCTCGCGGGTCGACGGCGTCATCGGCACTGTGCGCCGCGAGCACGCAGCCAGTGCCATCCATGATTACTGGGTGCCGGCCATGTCGGCCATCCGCATTACCGGGCACGAACTGCCCACGCTCTCCGGCAAGCCCTATCTCACGGCGGACCCGGCCCGCGTGGTCCATTGGCGCAAGCGGATATCCGAGGCGAGCCAATTGAAGGTCGGCCTGAAGTGGTCCGGCAACCCGCGCTTCGAACACGAGCAGCATCGCCTCTTTCCGCAGGAGCTCATGAGCGCGCTGACGCGCTGTCACGGCGCACGCTTCTACGGCCTGCAAAAAGAGGGCGGGGTCGAATTACCCCAGGGGGTCACCGACGTCTCTCCACTCCTTACCGACTGGGAGGAAACGGCCGCAGCGATCGCCAACCTCGACCTCGTGATCACCTCCTGCACCTCGATCGCGCACATGGCGGCCGCGCTCGGCAAACCCACCTGGGTCCTGGTGCCGGTGCTGCCCTACTACATGTGGGCCAAGCCTGGCGATACCTCGCCCTGGTACCACAGCGTGCGTCTCTACCGACAGGAAGCCTACGGCGACTGGGGCGCCCCGTTCGAGCGCATAGAGCGCGCCTTGGCCGCAACCATCGAGCGCAACCAGACGCGGCGGGTGGCAGCATGAACGCCCGGTTCATGCACGGGGCGACGAATCCTGCCGACCCCTACTGGAGCATGGTTCAGCCGCCGGATGGCGGCGGCCTGCAAGGTCTGCAGCGTCTGCACATCGGCTGCGGCTTCAAGCGCCTGGACGGATTCATCAACGTCGATGCCATGCCGGCTTGCATGCCAGACCAGGTGGCGGATATCGAGCAGCCCTGGCCGTGGGCCGACGACTCGGTGTCGGAAATCGTCGCCGAACACGTGCTGGAACACGTCGGCCAGACGCCGGCGCAATTCATCGCCGTACTCAAGGAAATGTACCGGGTGTGCCGGGACGGCGCCGTGATCCGCATCGTCGTGCCGCATCCCGACCACGAAGTCTTCGCCATCGATCCGACCCACGTGCGCGCCATCCGGCCGCAGACGCTGGCGATGTTCGACCAGACGCGCAACGCCGAGGTCATCGCCACCGGCAACAGCGAAACGCCGCTGGGGCTGTATCACGACCTCGATCTTGAGCTGCTCTACGTCAACATGGTACCGGACGCGGCCATAGGCGCCGCCCTGCAGGCAGGACAGATCAGCGAGGCCGAATTGCAGCAGCTGGAACGGCATCAACGCAACATCATCATCGAGACGCGCATGGTTCTGCGCGTACACAAGCCGGGCCGTGGGAAGACATGCCCGCCCACCTTCAAATGAAAGGGATCGCCATGAAGAGGCATCTGCTGATCATCGGCCTCGCGGTCGCCGTACCCGCAGCCGCCCTGCCGCAGGAAGGGCAAGGCTTCGTCGAAAAAGCGCTGATGCAGGACATGCGGGCCGACCAAGATCCGGCGGCTCCCGCTCGCGCTGCCGCGATAGCCAAGCTGGCCACCTGGGCAAAGTCGCACCACCTCGAAGCCAGCGCAGAGGCCAAGAGAGCGCTGGAGCAATCGCGGCAGGAAGCGCTGGCGGCGCTCGCCATCCGGCAGGCGGTGCTCTCCCGCAAAGTTCCGGAGAGCGAACTCAATAACGCCTATGAAAAGATCAAGGAGGGCTACCGGGGCAAGCAGGAATACAAGGTGCGGCATTTCATCATGGCATCGCAGGCGGATGCCGAGAACATCCTGAAACAACTGCGCACGGGTGCGGACTTCGCCAAGCTCGCCAAGGAGAAGTCGGTCGATGGCGCATCGGCGGCGGTCGGTGGACAAGCGGGCTGGCTCACCGATTGCATGTTGGGCTGCAATTACACGGAGGGCCTGAAGGTGCAGATCAAGGAGGTCGGCCTGAAGAAACTGCCGAAGAACGTGTTGTCCTCGCCGATGGGATGGTTCGTCTCCATCGT